>Ga0256830_1000339_pt1 | contig 39672 bp, 34 predicted proteins | sample 128326metaG_FD_190537 | JGI IMG/M metagenome (GOLD analysis project Ga0256830, IMG submission 190537) | Hydrothermal vent microbial communities from Lau Basin, Pacific Ocean - 128-326 | ecosystem: Environmental > Aquatic > Marine > Hydrothermal vents | place: Pacific Ocean: Lau Basin | collected...
GGAATTGATCAAACGGCCAACCTACGAATCACAGGAGCAGACCCGTTTGGATACCGCGACGACGGACGATCACATGTTGCAAGAAGGTGATGAGCGCATCTTGATCGGCGGAGAATAATCTTTTCCTTAATCTCTATTAAAAAATTGCACACTTGTTATGGAGAAGAAGGCGCTCATGTTCTGATTTTGACTTATTGATTCAATTTTTATTATCTTATTCCCGGTTAAACGGATTTTAGAGGAAGGAGTGGCTGTGAAAAACTTACTTTTCTGTGCGCTTGTATGGTTTTTTTTTCTAGAAGCCGTTTTGACACATTCCAAGGTATTTGCTTACGAAGAAGTTGATGTCAGTCGGGGGGGAAGCATAAAAGGACGGATTACCTTAAAAGGAGACATCCCTCCCCCAAGAGTTTTTTCTCTTTCGTTGTACCCCTTTGGCTCTTTTTGCAAAAAAATTTCGAATGGCAACGGCCATGTTTTTCTCAAAGACTTCATTGTAAATGACAATGGCGGTCTTTGGGATGTCGTCATTGCCGTGCAAGGCGTAAAAAAAGGGAAACCTTTTCCCCTGATTCAAAGAGAATTTGTTGCCACCGATTGTATGTTTCATCCTGCTGATGTTGCCGCGCGTGAGCAGTTCTTTATGGATGATATGGGTCGCATGCACCATGAACATCCTAATGTGGCTATTTTGGAAAACCACCAGCCTATCTCTGTTGTCAATCACGATCCGATTATCCACAATATTCAGGTTTTTCAAAACGAACGCGGTAATATCATCTTGAATGCTCCGCTTCCGGTTTCGACCCGGCCCCGGGGCGGGGCCTTGCACTTTGACCGAGGTAAACGCATTTCTCAGATGATCTGCGGCCTGCATGAATTTATGCAAAGTTGGGGGTTTGTGGTCGATAATCCCTACTATGCGATGACGGAAAAGGATGGCACATACGTTATTGATCATTTGCTGCCGGGAGAATATATCGTGAGTATTTGGCACCCGCATTACCCGGTATATGAGCAGAAAATCTCAATGACGGAAAATGGCGTGATCGTGCTTGATTTTGAATTTGACGCAAGTCTTGTCAGGCGGCCGCTCTATGAATCACAGAGACGTTTTCGAATGGACCCTGCTACTCCGGATGAACACCGGCTCCATGAAGGGGATGATCGACTCATTATTTCAGATTAATTGAGGAATGCGCTATAATGCCTCAACAAAAGGTTTAGGGCGTGTCGATATTCAACTGGGAGGGGAATTTTTGTTCTGAATCGATACGACTGGGATTACCAAAATGAATCGAATGTATATTTTGATTCTTATGGAACCATAGGAGAAAGACCGTGATTAGGAAGATAATTATTTCATTATTGTTATCGTTTGTTTTTTTAAGTGGAAATTCACCGCAGGTTTGGGCTTACGAAGAAGCCCCTGTTCGAAACGGAGGCACTTTAAAAGGCAGGGTTTTTTTGAACGGCCCTCCGCCGCCCGACCGGGTCTATCACTTGATTTTTTCTCCGAACATTGATTTTTGCCGGGGGATTTCGGACGGAGACGGTAATCGCATTTTGAAGGAGTTTCAAACTTCCGCTGATGGAGGCTTCCAAGATGTCATTATTGCGATTGTGGGGGTTAAAAAAGGAAAGCCCTTTGGCATGACGCCGATTGTATGGCTGGAAGATTGTGAGATGCGGCCCTTTGTCACGCCGGTCAGAAATAACCATCCGGTGACCATCGCAAGTAACGATCCGGTGGTACACGGTATTCAGGGCTATTCGCTTGATAGTGACTACACCTTTCAGATGTTTAACAAGCCTGTCCCGCCAAAATCCAATGTGCAGGAAAAGATTCACTTTCGTGAAGGGCACTATATTTTCAGAACGCAATGCGGTATGCATGACTATATGCAGTCATGGGGCCTGGCGGTTGGAAATCCCTACTTCGCGGTTACAGATCAAAACGGCAGTTTTGAAATTGTAAATGTGCCTCCCGGAGAATATGATGTGATCGCGTGGCATCCGCATATGGATGTTCAGGCACAACCTGTGACGATTCAAGCGAATGGGGAAGTCGAAATGGGGTTTATTTTTGAGTCGAAGGAGGTTCGGATTCCCTTACACGATCTTCAAACCAGCTACCGTTTGCAGACGTGGTTGCAAGAAGACCACTTGGTCCCGCCAACTGTGAAGACTCAGACGCACAATGCGCCGGACGCATTGCTTAAACCTTTTACTTGGCAGGAAAGAAGCAAACATTATCGGGTGAATTCACGACCAGATACAGATGCGGATGTGGATTCACCCGAATCGAAGTAAGCGGAGAGCCCCTCTTTGGCAACCTGGGGGGCGGTAATATGCCAAACGGGATCGTTGACGACCATCGCGGCGACGACGATTTCAGGGTTTTCAAGGGGGGCCATTGCGACAAACCATGTGTACCTGCCCTTGGGCGTTTTCCCGCGCAGTGAGCCGGTTTTTCCGCCGATGCTGATTTTCCGAATGCTTTTTTCACGATAGCGTTGTCGGAAGATATTTTTAACCGTTCCGCTCTGAACCGTTTCTCCCATCATTTTTTTCAGCTCCGCTGCCGTATCCGGAGCAATAGCCTGCTTCAGCACTTTCGGCGTGCAGGCGTAAAGTGCTTCTCCGGCTAAGCTTGTCACCATATCGACCATACAAGGGCTCATCATCACCCCTTCATTTGCAATAGCTGATGTCATTAATGCGGCATGAAGAGGTGAGATGCCGACCTTTCCAAACCCGGCGGCTGTTTTTTCAAGCCCGCCGGTATCTTCCGTAATATCCATCCGGCTGATCTCAATGGGGCTTTCAAAGGGGATGCGGTGGTTGAATTGAAAGCGTTCTCCGTAGTCGATCAATGTCGGGATATCCAGCCAGCGGTTTGCCACCTTGGCAAAAACGACGTTGTTTGATTTGCCAAAAGCCTCGGCCAAGGACATCTTGAGCTTGTCTTTTTCGGGGTTGTCCTTCCAATAAGCGGGTTTGAGACGATTAAATTCGCCACGGTAGGAAATGTCGATATCGGCTGAAACCCGTTTTTCTTCGACAGCGGCTGCTGCGGTGATGACTTTAAAAAGCGAAGCAGCAGGGTAACTTGCCTGCAAGGCAATATTTTTCTTGTGCGGTTCACGGGCGGAATAGTCGGCTAAAGCCAAAATTTTCCCTGTTTTGGGAGAGATGGCGACAAACGCGCCGTAGGGAACTTTATAGTGCTCGAAGTAGTTTTCAACCCGCTGTTGGATTCTCGTATCCAAAGTGTAGCTTGCTCTAATGCCGTTTTCAAAATGCGTGACATATTTTCCGTTTTCGACTTGATCCAGTTTGGGGTAAAAATTTTGGAAGCGGATGGATGTTTCTTCAAGGATGAGTGGCGTATTGGCCAAGGGATCTTCAGTGAAAGCGCCCCAGGCCCAGGTGCCGAGTAAAACAAAAAGTGCGGCACAAAGAGAAAAAAAGAGGGTGCCTGCGTGCTTTTTTAGATTTTTTTTCTTACGGTAACGATTTTTTTTCATCAGAGGCGTTCGAGTTCCTGAATGAAAGAAATATCTGCTGTCGCTTAGATTTTCATATTGTCGGGCATATCTGGGCTGACTTCGGCGCTTTCTTTTTCCGCCCATTCAATATCACGCTCCAGGCTCTGGATTAAGGTGCGTATTTTTTCAAGCAGGTAGCCTTTTGCACGCTGCAGATTCATGATTTCACCCTGAAGTTGGTTCTCGCGCCGGACGGCTTCCGCTGTAATTTCCTCTGCGCGGACTTCTGCTTGTCGAATAATCAGGTTCCCCTCCTCTTGTGCATTGGCCTTGACACTTTCCATGGCCTTTTGTGCCATCAGGAGTGTTTCTGTGAGGGCGCCCTCTGTTTTTTCCAATTCGGAAATGGTTTTGGATTGTTTTTCCTCCTGGTCTTTATAGTCTGCTAATTTGCCCAGCAGCTCTTCCAGGTCGTCTGCCAAGCCTTCGATGAAGGCATCGACTTCCAGGGTGGAATAGCCTCTGAAGCCTTTTTTGAAAGAAATTTGCCGAAGTTCCAAAGGTGTCAGTTTCATGCTCAACCTCTCTTGATGGGGCTTATTTTACCAGCCGATTTGTATTGCATTCACCTATAACTATCCAAGTCGCTGCGCGATGCCAAAAAGGGTGCCGATCAAAAATCGCTGTAAAAACATAATGATAAGAATGACGATTATCGGAGAAAGGTCCAGCCCGGTGCTGTAGCTTCCGGTCCACCTTCGAATGGGGTAGAGTACGGGTTCGGTTACTTTATAGAGGAATTGAACGATGGGGTTGTAGGGATCCGGGCTTACCCAGGATAAAATAGCACGCGCAATGATGATATACAGATAGAATACAAGCACGTAATCCAGGATATACGCGATGGCCGAAATTAGATTTGATAATACGAACATGAACACTTCTCCTGAAGACACATGACACGATACTGGCGCGATTGAAGTAGAACTCTCTTAATTTTTTTGGCCATCTTATCTCAAAATCAGGTCTTTCCCAATTCTTTTGAACGCTGTGTGGCGGCTTCAACGGCATCAATAAAGGCCGCTCGGATATTGCCTGCCTCAAGCGCATGTAATCCGCTGATCGTCGTGCCGCCCGGCGAGGCGACAAAATCCTTAAGCCGTGCGGGGTGTTCATTGCTTTCACTGGCCATTTTGGCCGCCCCCAAAACCGTTTGTGCGGCGAGCGCCTGGGCGATTTTTCTGGGAAGCCCGGCTTTAACGCCACCGTCGGCGAGTGCTTCGAGCATCACAAACGCAAAGGCCGGGCCGCTTCCCGAAAGCCCTGTGACGGCATCCAGATGGCTTTCATCCAGTACCCAGGTTTTTCCGATGGCATCGAAGATCTGCAATGCGCGCTTGAGATGTGCCGCATCAACACCTTTCCCCGGGGCTAAAACCGTAGCGCCGATTTGCACCTTTGCGGGGGCGTTGGGCATGGCCCGTATGATTTGAGATTCGCGCGCCAGTCCCGCGGCCAAACGGGATAAAGGCACACCCGCTGCGACGGAAATGAGGAGCTTTGCTCCCAATTCCGAGCGAATTTCCGCGAGCACCGCTTCAACCGTTTTGGGTTTAACGCCGAGGATCACGAGTTCCGCCTCTCGAACGGCTTCACGGTTCGAGTGTGTTGTTCTTATTTTATAAGATTGATGGAGTGTTTTTAAACGATTTTCCGAAAGATCCGAAGCCATCAGCGCCGGGGCTTTACAAAGGTCCGCGTCAAGCACGCCTTTGATGATGGCTTCCGCCATGTTACCCGAACCCAGAAAAGCGATTTGAACGGCCGGTTTTTTTTGTGATTTCATTCCGTTCTTCTCCCGAAGATGGCCGTACCGGGTCGCACCCAGCTTGCCCCTTCTTCAATGGCGACTTCAAAGTCACCGGACATGCCCATCGAAAACTTATTGAGTCCGAGTTCTTGCCCCAATTGCCGCAATTTTGAAAAATAAGGTCTTGCGGTTTCCGGGTCTTTCGAGGCGGGCGGCAGCGTCATCAAACCTTGCAGTGCGAGATGGGGCAATGTTCGGACGGCCTTCACCAAGCCTGGGGTTTCTGAGACGGGAATCCCGTGTTTTGACGCTTCTCCCGCGATATTGACTTCAATCAAAATGGCTTGCGTCATGCCTTGGCGTGCAGCCTCCTTTTCTATTTTTTCGGCCAAGCCGAGGGAATCGACCGAATGAATCAAATCAAAAACACCGACCGCTTTTTTGACCTTGTTGCGCTGAAGCGGCCCGATCAAATGCAAGGCATCGATTTTATGAATCAGCCCCGAATCCACAAATTTGGCCCGTGCCTCCTGAACCCGGTTTTCCCCGAAAATACGGACGCCCCACCGTATCGCTGCTTGGATTTGGGGGATATCTCTTGTTTTCGAGGCCGCGACGAGCGTGACGTCACCGGGTGAACGGCCTGAGCGTATTGCAGCCTTTTCAATCGCATCGGACACCCGATCCAGCGCCGCAGAAATCGAAATCATCGGGCTAGAGTAACATAATCCCGCTGACCATGTTGCCCCTCTTTTTTTTGTCTCTGCGAAAAGAGTAAAAAAGATTGGGCAGGCAACTTGTGCAGAGGCCCGCTGAAGCGATATGGTCCGTCGGCACACCGGCGCCAAGCAATTGCAAACGATTGAGCCGGATCAAGTCCAATTGCCATTTTCCCTCTTCCTGTTTTTCGGACTCCTGATGCAGCACGGCGTGAGCATGAGGCGTCTGTTTTTCGACAGCCGCCACAACATCCGAGGCGACTTCGAAACAGCAGGAATGGATTGCGGGCCCGATGCCGGCAAAGATATTTTCCGGTTTGGCCCCGTACACCGCGATCATTTTTTGTACGGTTTTGTCCGCAATATTGCGCACACTGCCGCGCCACCCGGCATGAATTGCGGCCGTCACCCGCTTGACGGGATCGCTCAGGAGAATGGGGACGCAGTCCGCAGTGCCCACTGAGATAAAACGATTGGGAATTTCCGTTACCAGGGCATCGCCTTCAATGGCCTGAAGCAGGGCAGATATCGGTGCTTTGGGCACGGGTTGCACCCGATCCCCGTGTACCTGCCGCAGCCGGATCGGTTTGTAGTGTTCAAGGTCGCTATTTCCCAGAAAGCGTGTTCCGAAGAGATGGAAGACCCCCGGATGATTTAACACGGGCAGTTGAAGATAGCTTCGCCCGTTGTTTTGCACCCAATGATACGTTTGGCAATGTTCTTCCGCGAGCATCAATCGACCTGATTCCTTAAAAAGGTGGGGATGTCCCACAAGTCTTCTCCGTACTTCGGCGCCTCCTGCCGTTCCTCCCGCAGCACTTTTCTTAAATGCGCCACCTTTTCACGACTGCTTTGCTGAGAGGCCTGCACGGTTTCAGTCGCTTTGGTTTCAAAGACGATTTCGTCTTCAATCTCGGGTTTGATTTCTTTCTTTTTCTCCATGTTTTCAAAGCCGGTTGCGATCACCGTGACACGCACCTCGTCATCAGGCATTTGCTCCGAAATCACGGCCCCGAAAATAATATTGGCATCGATGTCCACCGATTTTTGAATGATGGAAGACGCTTCGCTGACCTCGTGAATGGAAAGATTCTTTCCACCCGTCACGTTGAGCAGCACACCGCGTGCGCCTTCAATCGAGCTTTCTTCCAGAAGCGGGCTGGAGATGGCGATTTGTGCTGCGTCGACGGCGCGGTTTTCACCCTGAGCAATGCCCATGCCCATGACGGAACGTCCCATGTGCGACATGACGGTCCGCACATCCGCAAAATCCACATTCATCAGGCCCGGTGTGGTGATTAAGTCCGAAATGCCTTGAACCGCCTGCCGCAGCACGTCGTCGATGACCAGAAAGGATTCCGTGAGCGGCGTGCCGCGTTCAACAACATCTAAAAGTTTTTGGTTCGGAATGATAATGACCGAATGACATCCTTTTTTAAGTTCCGCCAAACCTTCTTCGGCTTGTTTGACACGTCGCGGCCCTTCAAAATCAAAGGGTTTGGTGACCACGCCGACGGTCAGGATGCCCATCTCTTTTGCAATGTTGGCGATGACCGGGGCCGCCCCTGTGCCCGTGCCGCCCCCCATGCCGGAGGTGACAAAGACCATGTCCACATCAGTCAGCATTTCACGAATGACATCTACGGATTCGAGCGCCGCTTCACGGCCGATTTGCGGGCGGCCGCCTGCACCCAAACCGCGTGTTAGCTTTGTGCCCAACTGCAACTTCTGAGGCGATTTTGAAAGATTTAAGGCCTGAATATCGCTATTGGCCGCAATAAAATCCACGCCCTCGACATCGGAACGAATCATGTTATTGATGGCATTGCAGCCGCCGCCGCCGACACCGATGACCTTGATGCGCGCCGCCATTGAATTTTGTTCTTCTTCATCAAATAAAAACATGTGACCTCCTTAAATTGAAGGGGAGCGTTCCCTGCGCTCCCCTAAATGTTGAAAAACGCTTGCAGATACCAGAGCTTCCTAATTAAAAAAATCCTTTGACCCAATTTCGCATCCGTAGAAACATTTTTTGTTTTCCATGACGCCGCACTTCTTTTTTCTCTCGTCCTCTGAAGGCGTACAAGGTGAGACCCACGCCGGTTGAAAATTGGGGTGTATTGACCACATCGATCAATCCGCCCACATCGCTCGGCACGCCGAGACGGACAGGCAGCCCCAGGACGCGTTCGGCCACTTCAATCATGCCCTTAAAAGAAGCGGTGCCGCCTGTGATAACCACCCCGGAGGCCACACGATCCTGATCGCCCAATTTTTCAAGTTCTTGTGCTACGAGTGAAAAAATTTCCTCGGCCCGCGGTTCGATGATTTCCGCAAGCAACTGGCGCGAAAGTTGACGCGGCGGCCGTCCGCCCACGCTGGGCACTTCGATGACTTCATGTTCATCCAACAAATCAACCGAGGCGCAGCCGTATTGGATTTTGATTTTCTCCGCGTCGGCACGCGGTGTTCTCAGGCCGATGGCGATGTCGTTTGTAAAATGCGTGCCGCCGATGGGAATCACCGCCGTGTGCCGTACGCCGCCATCCACAAAAGTTGCAATATCCGTCGTACCGCCGCCGATATCCACGACCGCCACACCCAACTCTTTTTCCTCCGGCGTGAGAATGGCCTCGCTGGATGCGATGGGTTGCAGGATCATTTCCACCATGTCCAGCCCGCCGCGCTGAATGCTTTTTTCAATATTTTGCGCGGCCGTGACCGCACCCGTGATGATGTGGACAATGACCTCCAGGCGCACACCCGACATGCCGAGCGGCTCCTTAATGCCGTCCTGTTGGTCGATCACAAATTCCTGAGGCAGCACGTGAAGAATTTTCTGATCGTCAGGAATGGAGAGGGCTTTGGCCGCATCCAGCACGCGGTCGATATCGGTCTGCGAGACCTCCTGATCTTTGACGGCAACCACGCCGCTGCTGTTGAAACCTTTGATGTGTCCGCCGGCGATGCCGGTGTAGACGTTGCCGATATCGACGCCCGCCATCAGTTCAGCCTCTTCCACGGCGCGTTTGATGGATTTCACCGTGCTTTCGATATTGACCACCATGCCTTTTTTGAGACCGATTGAAGGATGGGTGCCGATGCCGATGATGTCGATGCGTTTGTCATCGATGACTTCGGCGACAATCGCGCAGATTTTTGTAGTGCCGACATCCAGTCCGACAATAATGTCTTCTCCCTTGGACATGTGGGACCTCCTTTAAAAAATCATGCTAAAAATAAAGCGTATCGGGCCTGCGTTCCGTCTCTTCGCTCCTGACAATCGCCATACCCGAAAAACGCAGATCAACTTCCCAGGAAGAGAGACCGCGTTTTTCAAGATCCGCTTCGATATTTAAAAATTGTTGCCACTTTTCCTGATGTTTCTCCCGGCCCAAGTGCAGCACGCCGATTTGTTTTTTCCCTTCCGGGGCAATGAAATAGACACGCAGATTTTCGGACTCGCTCAGATCAATGAAGACGTTTGCACGATGCTGCATGAATGCGCCCAGCGCTAGCCCTTCGGCATAGTTTTCGGGACTGATGTTAATCAATCGCGGCAGCCCGGCAGGAAAGGGGCCGCCCGTTTGCAAGGTGAGCCCTTCCTGATCCACGAGATAGGCCACCCCGGAAAGCATGAGCGGTTCATGCAAAGTGTTTTCTTTTTCATATTCGACCGAAGCCGGTTTGCGTTCGAGTACGACAATTAAAATCCGATTCGGGAAGCGTTTTTTGACCGTCGCTTCTTTAATCCACTGATGCGCAAGCAAACGTTTTTGAATTGCTGCGATATCCACCTCAAAAAGATTTTTGCCGATAACGGATTGAAAGCGTTTATTCATCTTTTTTTCTTTTAAATGCTTGAGGCCGATCCACTGAATTTCTTTCACTTCAAAAACAGGCAAAGTCCCCACTTGCTCAATGCCGAGCGTCAAAATGAAGAGACCGGCGCCAAAAACAAAAGCCACGACAAAAATGCGCACCCCGCCTTTCAAAGAGGTCTTGACCTGCGCCTTGGTCCGGCTGCGTTGCGGGTTTGTTTGTTTTCGTCGTTTATTGAGCTTGCTCGCCATGCTCAGTCCCCGTGTTCGATGTCGGCGGTGTTTAAAATTTGTTCAACCAGGGTGTCAAAATCGATTCCGCATTTTCGCGCCATTTCGGGCATCAGACTGGTTTCTGTCATGCCCGGCAGTGTGTTGATTTCCAAAATATAGGGTTTCATGTCCGAATCAATGAGTAAGTCCACACGGCTGTAGCCGCTGCACCCCAGGGCTTGATGGGCCTGTAACGCCAAATCGAGCAGGTGTTGGTAGACCTCCGGCGGAAGCGGCGCGGGGAAGAGGTGTTCCGACATGCCGGGGACATATTTTGCATCGTAATCGTAAAATGCCCCTTTTGATTTGATTTCAATCGCGCCGAGCGGTTTTTCATCTAAAATGCCCACATGGATTTCCTTGCCGGAAATATAAGATTGCAGCAACACCTTGTCGCCAAAACGAAAGGCATGCGCAAGTGCCGCTTTGATTTCGGAAGCGGTCTTGACAATCGATACGCCGACACTGGAGCCTTCGGAAACGGGTTTCACGACAAAGGGCAATTGGAGGGGTAATGGCATCGTTTCCAAGTGTCTTGTCTCTGTCTGCCTTAAAACAAGAGTTTTCGGGACGGGCAGCTTGCGGGCTTTTAAAAGACCGTCTGTTGCGATTTTGTCCATCGCGACCGCGCTGGCGGTGAGTTTTGAGCCGGTATAGGGAATGTGCATGATTTCCAGCAGACCTTGAATCGCCCCGTCTTCCCCGTAGCGGCCGTGCAGGGCAATGAAAGCCACATCGATATGTTCCCGTCTTAAGGTGAGGGCAATGTCGTGATCCACATCGATGGGGATTTGGTGATAACCGAGCCTGGCCAGTGCCGCGGAAATAGCCGCACCGCTTTTAAGCGAGATTTCGCGTTCGCTGGACAGGCCGCCCATCAAAACTCCGATGCGTTTTTCAATGAATTTCTTACTTCCCAATACTAAGGCCTTCCAATGATTTTGACTTCTAATTCCAGCGCGATGCCCTGCTTTTGCCGAACCGTGTCCTGTATTTTGTTGATGAGTGCAAGGCAGTCCGCCGCCTGTGCTCTACCGAGATTAATGATGAAGTTTGCGTGACGTTCTGAAATTTGTGCATCACCCACATGAAACCCCTTCAGTCCGGCGGCCTCAATGAGCGCCCCGGCGTGGTGGCCCGGCGGGTTTTTGAAGACCGAGCCGCAGTTGGGTTTTTGCAAAGGCTGCGTAATCTGCCGCCGTTTCAGCAGGTGTTTCATGTTGTGTTCGATGATTTCACGCGCGGAGGGATGCAAAACAAATGTTGCGTCAACCACGATGCCTTCGGGAAGCTGTGTTCGACGATAAGAAAAACCGAGATCCCGTGCGGGAAGGTCGAGGCAGTGGCCGGAAGGTGCGACGAGCGTGATGCTTTCCAGTACCTCTGCGGTTTCCGCATTGGGTATGCCCGCGTTCATGGCGACCGCGCCACCCACGGAGCCTGGGATGCCGCAGGCGAATTCGAGCCCGCTCAAGCCTTGTTCCATCGCAAAAAGGGCCAGTTTGGGGTAAGCGGCGCCGCTTTGTGCAAAGAGGCGATGGTTCCCGATCCGTTCCATGTGCTTGAAATGTTTCAAATGCAAGACCACGCCTTCAATGCCGCCGTCTTTCACGATCAAGTTGCTGCCCTGGCCGAGTACGAAACAAGGCAATTGCAGTGCCGAGATGGCAGGCATGGCCAGGGCCAAATCCGAAACAGAAGCCGGTACAAGCAGCAAATCCGCAGTGCCCCCGACTTTAAGCGAGGTGAAAGGCGCAATCGGCGCATCCCAGTGCAGCGCACCGCTAAAACCCTGCAAGGCCGTACGGAGGTCTTCTTTCCATGCGACTGTGTTGTACTGTTCCACATTCATTGTCATGATCCCCATTCCGATTGCATTCTTTATTTAGTCGGGTATTGCTTCGGATAAAAAGGTCTTTCCTATTTTCCAAACATCCCCTGCGCCGAGGGTCAGCACCATCATGCCGGGCCTTGTGATTTTTTTGAGCTGTTCCACAATGTCTTCAAAATCTTTCAGAAAGTAGGTTTTTCCATCACGGCGTTCGCAGACCTTTTTGAAAAAAGCCGCTCCCGTGATGCCGGGAATGGGTGCTTCTCCTGCGGCATAAATATCGGTCAAAATCAAATGTTCAACGCCTTCAAAGGCTGTGGCCAAGGTGTCGAGGCAGTCGCGTGTGCGTGTATAACGATGCGGCTGGAAAACCACAATCAGCGGCATGTCCCAGCCTGTTCGGGCGGCGTCAATGGCGGCCTTAATTTCGGTCGGATGATGCCCGTAGTCATCCACAAAGATTACCCCTTCCCGTTCCCCCTGCAATTGAAAACGTCGCTGAACGCCGGAATAGGCCGCGATGCCTGCGCAAATCGCCGTGGCCGTCAGGTCAAGTTCGATGCCGACGGCGATGGCGGCCAGTGCGTTTAAAACGTTGTGCCGTCCGGGGGCGGGCAGTTCAAAATGTCCCAGCGCTTCCCCCTGATAGCTGACGTCAAAGCTGCTTTTCCAGGGATGATATTCAATGGCTTCTGCGCGTAGTTCGGCGTTTTCAGAGGTGCCGTAACTTAAGTAGCGTTTTTCAATTTGAGGGGTCATTTCCTGAAGGATGGGGTCGTCCGCGCAAAAAATGACCAAACCGTAAAAAGGAACTTTGTTCATGAAATCCAAGAAGGTTGCGCGCAGTTTTTCAAAGGTCTTGTAATAATCAAGATGCTCCTTATCCAAATTCGTAACAATGGCGATATTCGGAGAGAGTTTCAAAAACGAACCGTCGCTTTCGTCGGCCTCGGCGACTAAAAATTCACCTTCCCCTTTTTTTGCGTGACCGTCGAAACTATTTACTTTCCCGCCGATGACGGCCGTGGGGTCAAGATGGCCTTCGGAAAGCAGCATGGCGATCATGGTGGTCGTGGTGGTTTTGCCGTGCGCACCTGCGACGGCGATGCCGTATTTTAAGCGCATGAGTTCCGCGAGCATTTCGGCCCGGGGGATGACCGGAATCTTTTTTTCTTTGGCGGAGACAATTTCGACATTGTTTTCCCGGATTGCGGAGGAATAGACGAGTACCTCCGCCCCTTTGATAAAACGCGCGTCGTGTCCGCGATAGATTTTTCCGCCCATTGCCTCCAGCAAAGCAGTCCGTTCGGAGGTCGCGTTATCGGAGCCGCTGACGTAAAATTTCATATTCAAGAGGATTTCCGCGATGCCGCTCATGCCCGAACCGCCGATGCCTGTGAAATGAATATGCCGGACTTTTCTGAACATGGACGCTTCTAAACCTTTCCTGTCTCCACGAGGGCGATGCACTGTTTTACAATATCTTCGGCGGCATTGGGATTGCCGTGCCGTAAGGCCGCATCGCCCATTTTTTTGAGCCGGGCGGAATCGAAAATTAAAGACAGTATTGTTTTTGCAAGTCCTTCTCCGCTCAAGTCCTGATCAAAAATCATCTCGGCGGCGCCGATTTCGACAAAGGCCTTCGCATTTTCAATTTGATGTCCTGCCGCGTAAGGGAAGGGAATCATCAGAGCCGCTTTTCCGATTGCCGCGATTTCCGAGAGCGTGCCGGCCCCGGCCCGGCTGATGATGAGATCGGCCCTGCGGTAAGTCGTCGCCATGTCGTCGATAAAGGCTGAAACTTCTGCTTCAAGACCTGCTTGTTGATAGGCTGTCCGCACGCTCTCGCAGTCCGACTTGCCTGTTTGATGAATAATTAGAAGGGCTTGTGCGGTTTTTTTCAAAAAAGGCAGGGCTTCAATCATGGCCTTGTTTACGGAATGTGCGCCTTGGCTTCCGCCCAAAATCAAAAGTGTCTGCGCCGCCTTGTTTTTTCGAAGCGGTGCGGCGTGCAGGATTTCGGGTCGCACCGGAATACCGAGCCGCTTGATTTTATGGCCCGGCAGGTGTTGCTTGGAGGCTTCGAATGTTGTCACGACCAAGTGCGAAAGCGGTGCGGTGATTTTATTGACCAGTCCGGGCATGACATTGGGTTCCAGAATCACCCGTTTTATGCGAAGCAGGGTCGCCGCCAGCAGTACAGGCACGGCCACGTATCCGCCGACGCCGATGACCAGTTGCGGTTTGAATTTTTTCAAGATGCCCAGCGATTGGCGCAGGCCTTGCGGAATTGAAAGCAGGGATTTGAGTTTGCCAAAGAGCCCTTTGCCGACAAAGCCGGTTGCAGTGACCGTTTCAAGATTGAATCCTTTTTTAGGGATGGGACTTGTGCCGATGCCTTGTGAGGTGCCGATAAACAAAACTTGCGTTTCCGCCTGAAATTTTAAAAAGGTTTCAGCCAGGGCGATGCCGGGATAGAGATGGCCTCCGGTTCCGCCGCCCGCAATGACGATTTTCATGATGCCGCCCATCCTGATTTTTTTTTGCGTGTCCGCGAAATATTGTAGAGCAGGCCGATGGCGATGCTATTGCTCAAAAGCGACGATCCGCCGTAGCTCATAAAAGGCAGCGGCAGCCCTTTGGTCGGCAGCAGTCCCGTGGCGACGCCCATGTTGAGCAGGGCGGGCAGGACGACAATCAAGGTGAACCCAATTGCCAAAATCCGCCGATATGGGTTCTCGGCTTTCAGGGCGATGTTTGCGCCGCGCCACAAAATGCCCGAAAAAAGCAAGACAATCAGGGTGGTGCCGATCAATCCGAAGGCCTCTCCAAAAACGGAAAAAATAAAATCCGTGTGAGGCTCAGGCAGAAAAAAGAGCACTTGTTTGACTCCGGCAAGTCCGGTGCCGGTGAGGCCGCCGCTGCCCAAGGCCACCTGAGATTGAATCACTTGATAGCCCCCTTCGGAGGCCGCCGCCCAGGGGTTTAAAAAGGTTGTGATGCGTTCCAGTCGGTAGGGGGAAGAGATGACACGGTAGATAAAAAACGGCAGTGTGACTGCGGCCACGGCAAAAAGTTGTTTGAGCGGCACGCCGCCCAAAAAAAGCAGTAATAAGGTAATGGAGAGAATGACGACGGTCGTGCCGAAATCCGGCTCCAGCAGAATGAGCATGGACATCAAGCCGATGAGAATCAGCGGCGGCATGGCGCCTTCAATGAAATGGCCCAGTTTTGCGCCTTTCTTATCAATGTAGTGAGCGAGATAAATCACGGTAAAAAGTTTGGCCAACTCCGAAGGCTGAAAGGCGATGCCTGCGATATTTAACCAGCGACGGGCGCCGTTGATTTGTGCACCGAAAATGAGAACGGCAAAGAGCAGTGCAAATACCAGCACTGCCGCGGGAATGATGCCTTTTCGAAGGCGGCCGATATTGATGCGTGATGCCAAAAAAAACGCGAAGGCGCTGATGAACAGCCACTGTAATTGTCGTTTGATAAAATAAAAAGAGTCCTGATAGGTTTTTTCCCCAATGAGGCTGCTTGCGCTGTAAACTGTGACGAGCCCGATGAGCGTGATGCCGGAAACGATGGCGAGCAGGACCCAATCTCCTGCCGGCAGAAGGCGTGTATTGTTTTTTGCTGTGGTTTTCGGACCAAAAACCAGTGACATTTGCGCCGTGTTTTGTGTCCGGGATCGGCTCATGGCAATGCCTCCACACATTTTTTAAAAGCGTCGCCGCGCGCCTGATAATTCTGAAACATGTCAAAACTGGCGCAGCCGGGGGAGAGCAAGACGGTTTCGCCGGATCTTGCGATTGCCGCAGCATGGGAAACGGCAAGTTCCATTGCTTTCATGCCGTCATTGGAATCGATGTGTTTCAGGGCGGGGTGATCCGAAAAAGCGGAAGCCATCTTGTGTCGGGCTTCCCCGATTAAAATGAGGACTCTGACTTTTTTATGGATGATTTGACGCAGGGTATCGAAATCGGCTGCCTTATCCCGTCCGCCTGCGATCAAAATGACCGGCTTCGGCATATTTGCAAGCGATTGCATGAGTGCGCCGACATTGGTGCCTTTGGAATCATTCACATAATGCACGCCTGCATGGCTGCGGATGAATGCCATGCGATGCGGCAGGCCTTTAAAAGCCTGTAAAGTTTGTGAAATGCCTTCACTTGAACAGCCGCAGAGTTGGGTGATTGCACAGGCGGCCAGGGCATTTTCGATATGATGAGCCGCCGCGCCCTTTAGCGTTTCCAAACGACAGATTTCTTCCGCTTCTCCCCAGACCGTACTCTTGATGATGCCTTCCTGAAGGTAGACGCCGCGATCCAATACGTGACTTTTGCTGAAATAAACCGTATCGGCGGCATAGTCGGGTGGGACGGTGAGCGGATCATCGTGATTTAAAACGGCGTGATCTGCCGGGCCTTGGTTTTCAAAAATCCGCTGTTTTGTTTCTTGGTAGGTTTTAAAATCCGGATAGCGATTGAGGTGATCGGGCGTCAGATTTAAAAGTGCGGCGATGCGCGGCCGAAAATGCTGAATGCTTTCCAATTGAAAAGAGCTAAGTTCGGCGACAACAAAGTCCCATTGTGAAGCCGGGGCTTCGGAGAGCGGCAGGCCGAGGTTGCCGCCCACAAACACATTTAAACCCCAATGTTGCAGAATTTGCCCGACCAGTGTGGTGGTTGTACTTTTGCCGTTGGTGCCGGTGATGGCGATGATGGGTGCGGTGATGCGGGAGGCCGCAAGTTCAATCTCGCCGATGATCGGGATGCCCGCTTTCTTGAGTGCTTCCGTCGGAAGTTTTGAGCGGGGCACGCCCGGACTGAGCACGATAAAATCCGTATCCGTGAGATGATGTTCACTCCAGCCCTTCAGTTTAAGCCGAATGTTGCCGGGAAGTGGCAGCGGCGGTTTTTGGGCGTTTTCATCCACAATCAGGACGTCTGCGCCTTCTCTTGCCAACAGCGTCGCAGCAGAGAGACCGCTAAGCCCCATGCCGATTACCGTGACCTTTTTCCCTTTTGCATTCTGCGTCATCATGATCTATCGCAATTTCAGCGTACTTAAGCTAATGAGGCCCAAAATGATGGCGATGATCCAAAAACGCACTACGATTTTAGGTTCCTTCCAGCCTTTTAATTCATAATGATGATGAATGGGCGCCATGAGGAAAATCCGTTTTCCGCGTGATTTAAAAGAGATGACTTGAAAAATGACGGAAAGGGCTTCCATCACAAAAATCCCGCCGACCAAAGCCAAGAGCAGTTCATGTTTTGAAATTACGGCAACGGTGCCGAGCGCGCCGCCCAGCGGCAGTGAGCCGATATCCCCCATAAAAATACTTGCCGGGTAGGCGTTAAACCATAAAAACCCCAGTGAAGCGCCAACGATGGCTCCGCAAAAAATGGCCAATTCCCCGACCCCTTTAATATATGGAATCAGTAAGTATTCTGAAAAATCGATGTGGCCGCTGACGTAGGATACGATCAAATAAGCGACTGCGGTGACCATGATGGGGCCGACTGCCAGTCCGTCGAGTCCGTCAGTGAAATTGACGGCATTCGAGGCGCCGACGATGACCAAGACCGCAAAGGGAATATAGAAGATGCCGAGGTCCGGAGTCAGGTTTTTAAAAAAAGGCACGGAAAGGATTGTCGAATAGGCGGGTGAGGTGTAAAGCCCCAGCGCCGTGATGAGGGCGACGCCGATTTGCAGGCTGAATTTGTAGCGCGGCAACAAACCCTTGGGGTCTTTTTTGATGCACTTCAAGTAGTCGTCCAAGTAGCCGATGAGCCCGAAACCTGCGGTTGAAAAAAGGGTGAGCAGGATATATCGGTTGGTCATATCGGCCCAGAGCAGGGTGGAGGAAATGATGGCAATGAGGATCATGAGTCCGCCCATCGTGGGGGTGCCCGATTTGATAAGATGCGATTTGGGGCCGTCTTCCCGAATCGTTTGGCCCATTTGCCGTGTTTTGAGCCATTTTGTGATCCAGGGGCCGATGATAAAAGAGATGACCAGTGCCGTGACAATGGCGTAGATTGTTCTAAAGGTGATGTAGCGGAAGACATTTAAAAATGAGAAGGTCGTATGCAGGGGATAGAGGAGATTGTAAAACATTAGTTTTGATCTCCCATGCCCGTTTCATCCAGACCGAAAAAAGGCAAAAGACGTTCTAATTTCATACCGCGGGATCCTTTGATCAGCAGGGTGTCGCCTGCCTTGATCTGTTTATTGAGTACGGTCTTCAAACCCTTGAAATCCTGATGGACTGAAACGGCTTTTTCGGGCAATCCCCCTGCGCGCGCGCCGGAAGCGAGGGTTTCTGCGTATTGTCCGAGGGCGATGAGTCCGTCGATTCCGTGGGCGGCTACGGATTGGCCGATGCGGTGATGGGCTGTTTCCGAATAATCGCCTAATTCAAACATATCGCCCAAAATCGCGATGCGTTTGCCGGTTTCTTGAGCCTGTTTGGCGAGCAGGTCGAGCGCGGCCTCAACCGAGGCGGGATTCGCATTGTAGGCATCGAAGATGAGGGTGATGCCTCCGGTTTTTAAGATCTGCGTGCGCTGAGACAAGGGTTGAAAATCGGAAAGCCCTTCGGCGATCTGTTTTATCGGCATGTCGAGTGCGGCTGAAATGCTCGCCGCAGCCAGCGCGTTTGAAACATGGTGGTGGCCGGGGGCGGGCAGCGTGACTGAAAGGGATTCTCCTGAACGGTTTTGGTGCAATGTAAAGGCGGTCGTTTTGCTTTCGCAGACAATGTGATCCGCGCTGAGGTCATACGCGCCCACGTTTGAAGCCAGGCCGTAAGTCCATTGTGTTGCCACTTGATCTGTCCAGGATTTTAAGAAAACATCATCCATGTTGATGATGGCCGTGCCGGTATTTTGAAGTTTTTCAAAAAGCACCGTCTTTTCTTGGGCGACGCCTTCAAGGTTGCCGAGCCCTTCTAAATGAGCGGGGCCGATATTGGTAATGAGGCCCATCGTGGGGCGGGCGATGTCGCAGAGTCGGGCCATTTCGCCTTTTTGATTGATGCCCATCTCGATGACGGCACTGTGGTGTTCTTCTGTCAGGCGGAGCAGGGTGAGCGGCAATCCGATGTGGTTGTTGAAGTTGCCTTCCGTTTTTAAAACAGGGCCGCGTCGTTTTAAGATGCCGGCGGTCATTTCTTTGACGGTGGTTTTGCCGTTGCTGCCTGTGATGGCGATGAGCGGCAGTGTGAAACGTTGACGATGCCAACCTGCGAGCGACTGAAGGGCTTGCAGGGGATCATCCACAAGAATAAAAAAACGGCCCGGTTTATGAGAAAGCCATTCGTTTTTTTGTTGTGCAAAGGCTGCGCGGGAGACGACTGCGCCACTGCAGCCTTTTTGCAGGGCCGTTGCGACAAAATGATGTCCGTCAAAATGCGGGCCGGAGAGGGCAAAAAAGAGGTTGTTTTTTTTGATCGTCCGCGTATCAATTGAAATACCTTCGCAAGCCGCATTTTCGGGCGCAGTACCTTCAAGGCCGCCCGGGCAGCCTTCCAGTAAATCATCAATTGTCCATAGTGCTTTTATCATTGACGCTGCGCCCATGCGTTATTTTTCCTCTGCCGCTTGTTTATTTCTTTCGACGAGTGCCTGCCGCGCACAGTCCCGGTCATCAAAGGGGATGACTTCGGAGCCGATCTGCTGATCGCTTTCGTGTCCTTTTCCGGCAATCAGCACAACATCTCCTGATTGTGCCAGGGTGATGGCGCGTGCAATGGCTTTGCGACGGTCCGCCATGATTTCGTAATCGGTTCTTTTCCCCGTTTCTGTTTCCTGAGAAGACAAACCTGCTTCAATGTCTTCAATAATGTTGAGCGGGGCTTCGCTGCGCGGGTTGTCGGAAGTGAGTATGACGATGTCGCTTTGCGCCGATACCGCACCCATAAGCGGGCGTTTGCCGCGATCACGATCCCCGCCGCAACCGAAGCAGGTGATGATTTTTTTCGGCGCGAGGGCCTTGACGGTGTGAATCAGTCTTTCGAGTGCATCGGGGGTATGGGCGTAATCCACAATGACGGTGAAATTCTGCCCCAAGTCAATTTTTTCAAATCGTCCCGGCACTTGTTTCAGCGCGGCGATGCCCTCGGCAATTTGTGTCTTGGAGAGACCGGAGGCAATACCGACGCCGACGGCGGCCAAGATATTGTAAACATTGTGACGGCCCGAAAGACGGGACACAATTTCAATTTCACCGATAGGGGTTTGTGTGTGCATCTTGAGCCCGCTTAGAGTCGATTGAAAGTGAGTGGGGTAGAGGGTGTCTTGATGCTCAATGCCGTAGCCCCAAACGCGGCCGGGTCCGGTTTCTTGTAGTTTTTGTCCCCAGGGGTCGTCTAAATTCACAATCCACCGGCCTTGTGTTTGTCCGAATAAAACTTTTTTTGCGGCGAAATAATCGTCCATCGTGTCGTGATAATCGAGATGATCCTGCGTTAAATTGGTAAACACGGCGGTTTCAAAGGTGCATCCTGCGACGCGTTCCTGATCCAAGGCATGGGAGGAGACTTCCATCACAACATCGGTCACGGTGTTTTTTCGCATCTCGGAAAAAATCTTTTGCAGATCCAGCAATCCGGGCGTGGTGTTCTTGGCTTTTTTTTCACATTGCCCGTAACGATAGGCGATGGTGCTGAGCAGGCCGGTGTTTTTTTCCGCGTGATTGAGCAGTGCTTCGACGAGGTAGGCTGTGGTCGTTTTGCCATTGGTGCCGGTGATGCCGATGAGATTGAGTTTTGACGCAGGGTAATCGAAAAAATAAGGCGCGAGGTGTTTGAGCGCCTCTTTTGTATCTTCGACTTCGATGAAGGTTGTTTGCGTGTTTTTTTTACGGTCTTTTGAAATCGGCTGCTGCAAAAGCACGGCGCTGGCCCCGCGGGCGACGGCTTCATCAATATAGTCGTGCCCGTCTTGCACGCTGCCTTTTAGTGCGACAAACAAGGTGCCGGGTGAAACGGCTTTTGAGTCAATGGCGATGTCATCGACTGTGATATTGGGTTTTCCGAGTAATTCAATCATGGTTGATTTTTCCGGGCCGGTTTCATTAAAGGTGTTGATCCAATCGTTTAAATTCACCGCACCGGGCCGATTTTATAAACGGCATCCCGAATCAAAACCTCTGTGTGTTTTGATGTCCGGACCATTTTGGCTTTGTTTTCGGTGACCTGTGTGGGCGGAATTTCTGCGGGGGGATCGGCCTTGGGTGCTATTTTCAAATAGTGCATGATTTCTTTTGCGATGTTTGAAAAAACGGGTGCGGCGATTTCACCGCCCCAGCCTTTGCCTTCCGGTTCATCCACCATGACTAAAATGGTGACCGCGGGATCTTCGGCGGGAAGATAACCGACAAAGGAACTCACAAACTTGTCGGGAGAATAACGCCGCGTTTCCGGATCGATTTTTTGCGCGGTGCCGGTTTTGCCGACGACGGTGTAGCCCGGCACGGCGGCACGGATGGCGGTGCCGGTCTCTGAAACGACGCTTTTTAAGATGTTTGTCATTTCGTGTGCGGTTTTTTCGGAAAGTACGCGGCGTTTGATGCGGGGCGGACTCCTGTCTTCGCCGTTTTTACCTCGAACTTCGCGAATAATTTTAGGACTCATGAGATAACCGCCGTTGGCCGTAACGGATGTCGCGGTCACCATTTGCAAGGGCGTGACGCCGATTTCCTGCCCAATGGCGATGGAAGCCAGGGAGCGCCCGGACCAATCGCGGGTGTCGCGCAGCAGGCCGGGAGATTCTCCATGCAATTCAATGCCGAGCCGTTCTCCGAAACCAAAAGCATGCGCGTAGCCTGAAAGCCGTTTGGGACCGAGTACTTCAGCGATTTTGATGGTGCCGATGTTGCTGGAGTGTGCAATGACCTGACGAAAGGAGATGACGCCGAAAGGATCATGGTCGTGAATCGTCGTGCCGCGCACTCGATACTTGCCTTCTTCGCAATCGATGAGGTCGTCGGGGGTGACGAGGTTTTCTTCGAGCGCGGCGGCGGCAGTGATGATTTTAAAGGTTGAGCCGGGTTCGTAAAAATCGGCAATGGCCCGGTTGCGCCACTGCGCCGGGCTTGATGTCCTGACTTTGTTGGGATTGAACGCGGGCTGAACGGCCATTGAAAGGATTTCACCGTTCCAGGGGTTCATCACGATGGCCGTGCCGCCTTTCGCACCGCTGGCTTTAACCATGCGTTGTAACTCGCGTTCACTGATGTGTTGAATGTTTTCGTCAACGGTGAGGTGAAGGTCTTTGCCGGGCGTGGGGTCGATGTATTGTAAACCCTTTGGAAAGACGGATTGGCCGTGGGCATCGCGTTCCAGAATAATCGCTCCTTCCGTGCCGCGCAGGATGTGATCATGTTTTTTTTCGATGCCTTCCAGGCCTTGATTGTCGAGTCCGGCGAAACCGAGCAAGTGTCCAAAAAGGGCTTCTTTGGGATAAACCCGTTTGCTTTCCATTACGGAGCGAAGCCCTTTGATGTTCAAAGCTTCGATTTTCGCCATTTGTTCGAGGCCGATTTTACGTTCAAGCCAGACAAAAGCTCCTTTTCTTTTGAGTTTGCGCAAGAGGCGGTCGGGGCGGACATTGAGTATTCGGGCCAATTTTTGTGCTGTTTTTTGCGGGTTTTCAATTTCACCGGGAATGGCATAAAGAGAGGGACGGTCAACATTCATGGCCAAAATATTGCCGTTTCGGTCGTAAATTGTGCCGCGTTCGGGTTCAAGTTTAACGGTTTTCTCCTGTGCCCGGTCGGCGCGCGCAAGCCAGGTGTCGTGTTCGATCCCCTGAATGAAAATCAGGCGAAGGAGTACGAGTGCAAAACCTGCGAGCAGGACGAAACGGACCGCATGCAGCGAAGCCGGTTTTGTTGAATCTGTGTCGTGTTGCGCCATAAACTTCCCTCTCAGGTCAAATTCGCTGAGTGGATCTGACGAAGTTAGTCTTTGTTCAACCGTCGATCTAGCGCTTGTGCGGTGATGTAGACCCGTTGTTCGGGCTCGGCGTGTTTCATGCCGAGTTCCGTGAGGGCGATCTGCTCAATCCGGTCGAGCGCGCTGAGGCGTTCGACCTGAACCCGCAGTTCTTTTCGGTGGCGAAGGAGCGCATGCTTTTCTTTCTGAAGGATTTCGGTTTCGTATCCGATCTTAATGATGTCGTTTCTCTGCCAAACGGAGAGAAAGGAGACAAGTACGATCGGTGTGATTAATATGAGTGCGACGGTGAATCTGTTTATCATGTTTTTCTCAAGCCGCCCGTTCAAGTACGCGCAGTTTGGCGCTGCGTGCGCGCCGATTTCGCGAAATTTCGTCGGGGCCGGCGGTGATCGGTTTTTTATAAAGATTGATGTATTTAGGTTTTGAACGATATTTTGTTTCTTTTTCCCATCCGCGAAAGCAGTGTTTTACCGCGCGGTCTTCTAAAGAATGAAAAGAAATCACCACAAGTCTTCCGCCGCAGGCCAAGCGCGAGATTGCGGCTTTCAAGCCGGCTTCGATTTGTTCGATCTCATGATTGACGGCCATGCGAAGGGCTTGAAAGGTGCGCGTTGCGGGATGGATGCGGCCATGCCGGGCCTTTCTCGGTGTGGCGCGCCAGATGATGTTTTCCAATTCTTCCGTGCGTGTGATTTGTTTTTCTTCTTCTCTAAAACGCACGATCCGGGATGCGATGCGCGAGGCCCATCGCTCTTCTCCGAGTGTTTTGATGAGCAGGGTCAGTTCTTTTTCCGGAAGCCGATTGACCAGGTCGGCGGCGGTTTCTCCCGATTCGGAATCCATCCGCATGTCCAAGGGGCCTGCTTTCTGAAAAGAGAAACCCCGCTCGGCGGTATCGAGTTGATAGGACGAGATGCCGAAATCAAACAAAATGCCGTCCGCGGTTTCGATTTGGAGTGTGGCCATGATCTTGCCCAGTTCTTTAAATGCCCCTTTTTGCAAAGTCAGGCGATTTTTAAAACCCTTGAGGCGTTCGGTTGCCAATTTAAGGGCCGCTCCGTCCCGGTCGATGCCGATGACTTTTCCGTGGGGGGCGCTGGCATTTAAAATGGCTTCGGTATGTCCACCCGGACCCAAGGTGCAATCGACATAGGTTTTTCCCGGCATTTCTTGACTCGATTGACAATTGAGGCCTTCCAAAACTTCATCAACCATGACGGGCAGATGTTTGTTTTTTACGGTAGCGTGTGACACGAATAATCCCTAAAACGGCTCAAACGCCAAAGGCGGCCAAGCCTTTTTGAATGCTCCCGAAATTCCCTGAGGTGCGTCTAAAGACGGCAGCCCATTTTTCCGGATGCCAAATCTCGAATTTGCTGTTATTGCCGACCAGGTAAGTATCTCCGGACAAACCGGCGTGTTCACGCAGGTTTTGCGGAATGAGGATGCGTCCTTGTTTGTCTAGGCTGCATTCTGTGGCGCCGGAAAAAAGGAGACGTCTGTAATCGGATACTTCTTGATTCATGGCGGGCAACTGTTCTATCTTTTCTATAAGACGATCCCACTCAGGACGCGTGTAGACGACAAGGCAGGACTCCAGGCCGGTGGCGAGGTATATGACCCCCTTTGGATCCTTCTTATTGATGGTTTCGCGATATTTGACCGGAATGCTTAAGCGGCCTTTTGTATCGATGGTATGGGTGAAACGTCCTAAAAACACCCCGGCCTGCTCCTATTTTTGGGTTTTTGTTTCACTATTACCCACAATTCCCCACCTCTGTTTTTGATTATAGGATGTATTTGGCGAATGTCAATAGTAAAAAAGCGATAAAAGCCTAAAACGTCTTACTTTTTTACCGTATTGGAATCGGGCTTGCAGTTAAGAAAAAATCGGAGTGCTTTTCAGCGTTGGAGCAAGCTTATAAAAGGAAAGCCGATAAAGAATAGGTCTTTTGTCGGCTTATGTTGATGCTGTCGGGGGAGTGAAGTTTATTGAAAGCGGTTGGATTGCACGTTTGTCGTGGTCCCGTCGTTCTGAGTCCAGACCGCGATGGCGGTGCCGTTTGCGTCCAAAGTGATTTGTGGAAATCCTGCATTGCCGAGATCGTCTGTCTCAAGTTTTTCTGCCGTTTGCCAGTTTCCGGCTTGTGTGTAGCGGCTGGCCCAGACATTGTCAAAGCTGTCTCCACTGTTTAGCTGAGCCCAGACCGCGATGGCATTGCCATTCGGGTCAAAAGTGACTTGAGGAAACCCCACGTTCGATACTGTTCCGGTCTCCAAGGGGGCCGGTGCGTCCCAAAGCGCCGTGCTGATATTGAAGCGGCTTGAGAAAATATGGAAGACTGAACCGTCAGACTGGCGCCAGAGGGCAAAAGCATTGCCTTGGGAGTCGACGGCGATTTCAGGCGTGAAGGCCTGGGTCGTTTCCGTATCGATGACAAGAGGCGGGGCGGCCCAGCCCGTTCCGGGCACGAAACGGTTACTCATAACGTTGATTGCGCTTCCATCATCCTGAAGCCAAACCGCGATGGCTCGGCCGCTTTCATCCATTGCGATTTTGGGAATGCCGGCATCTCCGGCGTTGTCGAATTCGATGGCTTCCGCTGTTCCCCAGGAACTGCCGTCGAATCTGTTTGCAAAGATGCTAAATTGTGTGCCGTCAGACTGTTCCCAGACCGCAATGCCATTTCCATTCCGATCAACGGCAATTTGTGGCGCCTGTGCATCGTTATTTTCCGTTTCAATCGGGGTTGCCGTCGTGTCCCAAGTGCCGAGTTCTGCATTAAAGCGCTTGCTCATGATGTTAAAAAATGATCCGTCGAATTGCCGCCAAACGGCGATGACATTTCCGTTTCCATCTACAGCGATTTGAGGGGAGTCCGCAGACCCTGTGTTGTCTGTTTCGATGCGATACGCCGCTTCCCATAAGCCTGTCGCCGCATTGAATCGGTTGGCCCAAATGTCATTTTGTGTTCCGTCACTCTGTTGCCAGACGGCGATGGCGTTTCCGTCCGAATCAAGCGCGACTTGAGGAAATCGTGCATGACCGGCATCGACGGATTCGATTAATTGGGGAGTGCCCCAACCGACTCCTTTGACATAACGGTTGGCCCAGATATTATCCGGGCCGGATGTGCCGATGTTCGTCTGAGACCAAACCGCAAGGGCATTTCCGTTTGCATTCACGGCGATTTGAGGCGAAGCGGCGTTGTTCAGTGGATCGTTTACGCTATTTAGATCTACTCCCTCGGCATTACCCCAAGTGCCGTCAGCCGTTGTAAAGGTCCAAGTATGCGGCGCGACGAGTGTTTCCCCCAAGATTCCGGTGATGCTTGTATTGAGTGTCGCGGTATAATTTGCGGCGAGTGCGAGGGGCTGTGTGGCTGTAAAACGTGCTTCAAAAACGGGTGCGGCTTCTGTATAGCCGACTGAGCCTGCGACAGAACCTGTCATCCCGCTTAAGGTAAAGTTAAGATCGGTGAAGGAGGCCGCATCCATCGGTTGGCTGAATGTTGCGGACACGCTGCTGTTTAGGGCGACGGCTGTCGCATTTTCAGCCGGTTGGGTTGTAAGTACGGCGGGGGGGATATTGACGGTAAGTTCGGGCGGAAAGACGATGTTTGTATTTTGACCCGCGATGATTTCGGCTTCCGATGCGGCGGTGGCGATGAGGGCGCCATCTAAAAAATATTGGATGATAAAGCTGTGGGTGCCCGGGCTCAGCGCGCCGGTTGTGGCAGTGACGCGATCGTTTTCCAGATCAACGGTCATGTCGATGGGGGTGCCGCCATTCACAATGAGTTGCGCGGTGATATTTTTTCCGCTTTGATGTTTTTTTAGTGCCGAAGGCAAGGGCAGGGTAAAACCGCCATCGGGTGTTTGTGTGGCGATGCGGGCTTGTTTCGGGCTTTTTCCGCATTGCGTCAGGAAAAGAGACAAGATCAGGAGGAGACAGAAGGCGGCGTCGGGTTTTCCGGAGCGTGTGTCTTGAATGCCTGAATGTATGTTAGGGCGTGCCTTCACTTTGTCCTTGTCTTTATAAATGCAGGGATGATTTAGGGAATGCCTGCCGATACGGTTCCGGTGCCTGTGTTTGGCCGGGCCGGGCTGCTGCTTCCGCTGCCGCCTGCGGCGATGCCGCCAGCGATTACACCGACGGCAATGGTCCAAACCCACCAGCGTTTGTACCAGGGTTTTTCTTTTAGATTCGTTTCGCTTTCCGTGTCCGATGCCGTGCTGAGCCGAAAGCCTTTTTTTCCCGGGGGCAGGATGGCGGTGTTGATATCGGAATTTCGATCTATTTGCCCTGCGGGTGCCTTAAGTTCGACAATGAGCGGTGTGTTCGGCATGCCTTGTGTGGCGGTGTTGCCTGCTGTGTCGGAGGCTTGAATGTAATATTCCATGCCGGGCCGCCGGACGAAGCGTCGGGGAATAATGGCCAAGTATGTTGTATTGCCGATCCATTCCATCTTAAGGGTGTTGTACTCTTTTCCGCCTGCGGTTCTATAAAACAGCAGGACCTTGTTTACGGTGCGATTGTCCTTCACCCTTGCCTGAACGATAATAGGGTCATCCAGCTTCAGTGCCGCTTTAAAGGGATCGTGTTGTATCGCGGGCGGAAAACGATCCGCCGTGTTCGGATTTTGGGCCAAAAGCGGAGTCAAGGGCGGGAAAAAGAAGGTGTGGATTGAGATCAAGAGAAATGCAATCGCCTGTTTGTTCTGTTTTTTTATGTTGATGTTCATATGAATAGTTTAATTTAATCCTGATATTTTGCAAATTTTAAATAAATATTACGTGTTTGTTTTGGATCTACCAGATAACTTTGTCCCATTTTCCCCTGTTTTTGGGAATGATTAATTTGACTGTTTTCCAGTGATCGGGGGGGCGGGTTTTTTTGTTTTTGTGTGTGCGAAGTTCAGTGATGGAGATGATTGCTTCCGCCTGTTCCGCTTCAATGGAGAGGTCGGTGACCGAAACGCTGACGCTTTTGTAATTCTTAAAAATTTGTTTTAAGAAGGTGCTGCGGTTTTTCGACATGGTGCTCATGTTTTGAAGGGTTTTCAGATCTTTTTTTTCATAAGCGGCTGTGAGACGACTGAGGATGGCGCCCAGAGAGTCGATTTCGTTGAGCGGTAAGACCGGGTCCTTTTTTTGAGCCGCGAATTGTTTCCGAGGCGGCGGGTTCTTTTTTTTCGTCGGGGGGTTAAGCAGGGGTTTTCTTTTGTTCTGCGCTTTTTCTAAGGCCGCTTGGTTTTTTGGGGTTTTTGTTTTTTCTTTACTGAGTTTAATCAATTCGCTACGCAAAAGGGCTTCCTGCCTTTTTCTTTCTTCACGGGCTTTCCTGCGTTCTTTTTTGAGCCGCGCGAGTGCTTGTGAGGCCTTTTCCCGGGCGCGTTTTTCTTTTTCCATTCGGGATTGTTCTGCTTGTATGATTTTGCCGTGTGCGGTTTCAATGGCCCGGACATAGCCGTTATGCGACTGGCTAAAAAGGAAGTGGGCGTTTTTGAGTGTATCTCTTGCGGCGTCATAGGATTGTTTTTTGATGAGTTTCTCGGCTTCTCTCAGAAGGGCCGCGGCCCTTGTTTCCAAGTCTGCGGCTTTGTTGTAGCTTTCTTTGGCCCAGGGGCGGATTTCATCCGGAGCGGATGTTTTATGTGTGTGGGCCAGCTTTTCCTGTACGGCTTGAATTGCCGCTTTCAGTTGTGCGATTTGAAGCTGTGCGGCGGGTTTTGGTGAATTGTTTTTAAAAAAGGGCGCGGCAATTCCCGCAAAGACCAGTGTGACGATGATGAGGGCTATACTTCGCTTGGGCCATTTTTTTGTTGATTCCGATCTCTGAATTGCAGGGGTCTGCTCTTTTTTGGGTGTAACGACTGTCGCTTGGGCCTCAGATGTGCCGGTTTTTTCCCGATTTGTTTTAAAAAACGGCGGCACGGGCGGGTTGCCGCGGATTGCATGCTGTGGTGCAGCGGGTATTTTTCGGGCGGGTTGGGGAGAGAAGCTTTTTCCCTGATTTGTTTCCACTTCGGTTTTGAGTTCCTGTTTGCTTGTTTTGATTTGTTGCATGAGGGCGGAGGTGTCGGCGATGCGGTCGTCCTTGTTTTTTTTAAGCAGGTTTCTCACGAGCTTTTGCAGGGAGGGCGCGACGGGTTTATCGAAAATGAGGTCGAATTCCGCCTCATCGTAGGCCAGCTTTTTTAGCACATCCCCCCCGGAGATTCCCGTGTAATAGGTTTGGCCCGTCAGCATTTCATACATGACCATGCCGAGGGCGTAGAGATCGCTTCTGCCGTCGAGGGTTTCACCGCGTGCTTGTTCTAAAGACATGTATTCGGGTGTGCCGATGATGTGGTTGTCTGCGGTGAGCGAAATTTCGTCCGTCGTCGCGGCGATGCCGAAGTCGGCGATTTTGGCGACGCCGTTTTTGTTAATGATGATGTTCGCGGGTTTGATGTCGCGGTGAATGACGTTCTTATCGTGTGCATAAGCCAACGCCTTGGCCACTTGATAGGCGATGGAGAGTACAGTGCGTTGCGGCAGTTTTTTCTTTTTTAAAAGAATCTGCCGCAGGTTTTGTCCTTTAAAATATTCCATGACGATGAAATGGGTGCCCTGTTCTTCCTGCACGTCGAAGACCCGGATGATGTTTTTGTGGTCGAGACGGGCCATCGCCCGGGCTTCCCGTTGAAAGCGGTCTAAAAAGGCGCTGTCTTTTGTAAATTGGGGATGCAGGACTTTGATGGCAACAGTGCGATTGAGTGCGGTGTGCAGGGCCTCATAGATTACACCCATCCCGCCCCGCCCCACTTCGCGCTTTATTTCGTATTTCCCGGATAAAATTTTACCGATCATGGCTCAGCTTCAGTCTATAAGTAACGGTTTTTTCACGATAACCCCAGCGCAGGTTTCGGGTGTGAATTTCCTTCTAGTAAGTATAGTGCTTTTTGCCGAGGATGGGGCCGAAGCGTCGGGATTTTGGTTTTTAGATCGTGAGTGCGTTGATGTCTTTGTCGGAAAATCCGAGCAGATACAGTACGCAGAGCAGGCTTTTTTGGGTGATGCTGTAGGGTGCGGCAGCGCGAACGGCGGGTTTTGCGTTGAAGGCGATGCCGAGCCCGGCCCGGTTAATCATGGGCAGATCGTTTGCGCCGTCGCCGATGGCAATGACTTGATCCAGCGGAATGCCTTCTTTTTTGGCCGCTTTTTCCATGAACGCGGCTTTTTTATCGCCGTTGACGATTTCTCCGATGACCTTCCCTGTGAGCCGGCCTGATTCTACCGCTAAACGGTTGGAATAGGCGTAATCGAGCTTCAACACGGATTGGATACGGGAAGTGAAATAATCAAAACCTCCCGACAAAACGCCTGTTTTATAACCGAGTTTTTGTAGAACGGCGAGCAGAGACTCAGCGCCCGGAGTAAAGGAAATCCGTTTGTAAACGGTTTCGAGTACGTCTGTCGAAAGCCCTTTTAAAAGGCCGACGCGTTCTATGAGCGATTCGTTGAAATTGAGTTCCCCGTTCATGGCCCGCCGGGTGATGGCGGCTACGCATTCTCCGATGCCGACTTCTTTGGCGAGTTCATCAATGACTTCGACCGGAATGAGGGTGGAATCCATATCCATTACAATGAGGCGTTTCTTCCGGCGGGCGGGCGTATCGCCTTGAATCACAATATCAACCCCAAAGGGGCTTGCGATGTGAAGCAAGTCCCGCGTCAGCGTGGTCGAATTGAGGGCGGGCTTTGAGGTGACGAGAATTTCGATGCAGGCCAGAGGGGCTTCCGCGAGTGTCTTGATTGCCTCAATGTTGATTTGCTGATGGGTGAGATGCCGGTTCAGGCTTTCACGCAGACTTAAGGGAAGGTTTGTGCCGAGACAGGTGATGACATGTTTTGAAGCCATGAAAACGTTACTTTCCGGTGTGGAAGCGGGGCGGACGCATTTTGCTGCGTGTCTTCCTATCGCCAAAATGTTTAGTTGCGCAGTCTATTTTCAGGACACAGTTTATACAGTAAAGCGTGTGTATGAACAAGGTGAATTTAAAAAAACTTCTTTATTTATCAGGGAGTCAGAGCCGATGCCTTCACGCGGTTTCTTGACATGCCTTCTGACATCTTTTATGATCAAAGCCATTTTGTTTCATCATGTATCGCGGTTTTTGAGCCTCTTTTGGGGATAAAAAAACAGTCTTTTAAGCACAGAGCTTCCTCAAGTCACCCACTTGTAATCCCGGATTGCCGGTTTGAATCGGATGTGTTTTAAAAATTTATTTTGGGGTGGAATTTGTTTCGTGATTTTCCCCGTGTGCGCGGTTTCAGCCCAAGATCTGCCGATTGAGATTGCGCGGGAGCGGGCACTTGCGGTGGCGCAGGATTCGGGTGCGTCGCCCGATATTCTATCGAAAAAAAACAACCCCGAAATTGAAGTTTCTCCCGAATTATTTAGTGCGGCTTCTTTCGAGGAAAAAAATCTTTTTAGTCAGGCGAAGGCCTATTTTGACCAAGGCAATTACGAAATCGCGGGTTCTTCTCTTGAGGCGTTTTTATTGGATTACCTTGACAGTCCGCTGCTGCCGGATGCCTATGTATTGCTTAGTAAGATTTATTGGTTGAAGGGGGAGGCCAACCGGGCGACAGAGTTGCTCCAGAGCTTTCTTGATCTTTTTCCGAATGAGCCGCGCGTGAATGCGGTGCGGCTGCGTTTGAGTATTTTTTATTTCGAGTTAGGCCGCTTGAAAAAAATCATGGCGCTTTGGGAGCCTGTTTCGGATGAGGTGCCGAGTAAGCTCATGGTTTATGAACACTTAATCCGGACCTATAAAACACGAAAAGATTCTTTGAGTGCATTACATGTTTTGATGAAAAAAAGGGCGATGCGCTCGGAATTTGTGACCCCGATCCTGGTCGAAGAAGAGGTGATTGCTCTGGTTCGGGGAGATTTGGGCGAGCCGGACTTGCGCACGGTTGTGGAGACTTTCGGGCCGATTTTCCCGGCGGATGAAGCGATGATGCGTTTAATGGTGCTTTACGATGCAAAGCAGGACTATTACCATGAAGAGCAAATGGCACTTCTTTTTATTGAGCAATTCCCGAGGCACCGCCATGTCGGCTCGGTGCGGCAATTGCTCGTTCAAATTAAAAACAAGATTAAGCAAAGCCGCTATCTTTTGGCGGTTATTTTGCCTTTGTCCGGGCAACTTGCCTCGTTTGGCAACCAGGCTTTGCACGGCGCTGAGCTTGCGATTCAGCTTTTTAAAGAAGAGTTGCCGGGTGCGTCTGTCGGGCTTGTGGTGCGAAATTCGGAAGAAGATCCCTCTCGTTTGCGTCTGCCCTTGGACGCTTGGTTGGAGGAGTATCATCCGGTTGCGGTCGTCGGCCCGCTTTTGAGCAAGGAAGTCAATCGTGTGGCGGCGGTGCTTCAGAAGGTCGATACGGCTTTGATTACGCCTGGCGCGACAGCGCGTCGCCTTTTTTCTTTAGGCGACACGGTATTTCGCAATGCGGTCACCAATCGCTTTTTATGCAATGCCATTGCGGAATATGCTGTTTTAGAGCTTGAGGCGGAGCGTTTTGCCGTGCTTTTTCCGGATGAGCAACTTGGACGACGCTGGGTCGATTGTTTTTCAGAAGGTGTTGTAAAGTTGGGCGGCGAGGTGGTCTTGACTGAGCGTTATCCTTTGAGTGATACGGATTTTTCCAGAACAATCCTCCGGCTCAAAAAAGCGGATTTGGAGCAGGAGGGTTTGATTGAGGAGATCGAAAATGAAGAGGGAGAAGTCGAGCCGCTTTACACGCCGGGTTTTGAGGCGATATTCTTGCCCGCGGATGCGGTGAGGGCGGGACTGATTATTCCGCAACTTTTATTTCATGAATTTAATACGGTCGGTATTTTGGGGACTAACAGTTGGAATTCTGAGGAGTTTTTGAAGCTGGCCGGATCGTATGCCGATGGGGTGGTTTTTGCGGACGGGTTTTTTAAGGAAAGCACGGATCCGGTTGTCGAAACCTTTGTGACGCAGTATCGGGCGCGTTTTAATGATGAGCCAGATTTATTTGCGGCCCAGTCCTACGATGCCACCCGTTTGATTCTTGCGGCAATGAGAAGAGGGGCCTTGACCCCGGCCAAAGTGAAGGCCGCTATTGCGGAGACGGTGGATTTTCCGGGTGCCGCGGGTTTTATTTATGAAATACTGGAGGGCGAGTTGATTAAAGAGCCCTTTTTTATCCAAGTCGATCAGGGAAAGTTTATCCAGGTGAACTAAAGTGTGTGAATCCAATGTTTAAAAAGGTGTTGATTGCGAATCGTGGGGAGATTGCCTTACGGATTATTCGTGCGTGTAAAGAGTTATCGGTGGCAACGGTTGTGATCCATTCGGAGGTGGATGCGGATTCTTTGCATGTGCGTTATGCGGATGAGGCTTATTTGGTTGAGCCGGGGCCGATTGAGGGTTATCTGAGTATTTATCGGATTATCGATTTGGCCAAGCAAAAGGGGGTGGATGCTATTCATCCGGGTTACGGATTTCTGGCGGAAAACGCCGAGTTTGCGGATGCCTGTGAGGCGAACGGCATTACCTTCATTGGCCCGCCCGCCGAGGTCATTCGAACGATGGGGGACAAAATCTCCGCCCGGCGGAAGATGATTGAAGCGGGGGTGCCCGTCGTGCCGGGTTCTGCGGATCCGCTGGCCTCCGTGAAGGAGGCCGCGTCTTATGCGGATGAGATCGGTTATCCGGTGATGTTGAAGGCTTCTGCGGGGGGCGGCGGCAAGGGCATCCGGGTGTGTCACAGCCGGGCGGAGCTTGTACGGCTTTTCCAGGTCACGCAGTCGGAGGCGAAGGTGGCTTTTGGCAATGACACGGTCTATGTCGAAAAAAATATTCTCTCTCCGCATCATATTGAAATCCAGGTGTTGGCGGACAAACAGGGGCATGTTGTTCACTTGGGTGAACGGGATTGTTCGATTCAAAGACGGCATCAGAAGTTGATCGAAATCGCCCCTTCGCTGCTCTTGGATGAGGGGCTTCGGGAAAAGATGGGGCAGGCGGCGATTGCGGCCGCACGTTCGGTCAATTATGTCAGCGCGGGCACGGTTGAATTTTTGGTGGATACGGATCGGAATTTTTATTTTTTGGAAATGAATACGCGCATTCAGGTTGAACATACGGTGACGGAAGAGGTGACCGGGATTGATATTGTCAAAGAGATGATCCGTATTGCGGCCGGTCAATCGATTCCCGACCGGCAGGAAGATATTTTGTTGCGGGGCCACGCGATCGAGTGCCGCATTAATGCGGAAGATCCCAAAACAAATTTCATGCCGACGCCGGGCGAGATCACCGCGTATTATTCGCCGGGAGGCATCGGGGTGCGTATTGACGGCAATGTTTACAAGGGCTATGTCGTGCCGCCCTATTATGATTCGCTTTTGGCCAAGCTGACGGTGCGTGCAAAAACGTGGAACGGGTCCGTGCAACGTATGAGTCGTGCATTGGATGAATTTGTGATTCGCGGTGTGAAGACGACGATTCCTTTTTTAAAGCAGGTGATGGAAGATCCTGATTTTCAAAGCGGTGCATTTGATACGAGCTATATTGAGACGCATTTGGATAAATTGAATGTCGCTACGCCTGTAAACGAGATGGATCGGGTCATTGCCATTGCCGCGGTTATTGCGGCCCATTCAAGACGAGAATAGACATCGTGAAAAAATGTAATAAACATCAACAAAGGGAGGTCGTGTGGCGGATTCAAGTAAAAAAGAAGAGTTAAAGCCAAGCTTATCACCGGTTCAGTTCATGGACACCACGCTCCGGGACGGCCACCAATCGCACCTTGCCACACGGCTGAAGCTTGAGGACATGCTACCCATTGCTGAGAAAATTGATCAGGCGGGTTATGCCTTTATTGAAATGTGGGGCGGGGCGACCTTTGATTCTGCGATTCGCTATTTAAACGAAGACCCTTGGGAACGACTGCGTGAATTAAAGAAGGTGATGCCCAATACGCCATTCCAGATGTTGCTTCGGGGACAGAATTTGGTGGGCTATCGTCATTATGCGGATGATGTGGTTGAGCGTTTTATTGATCGTGCCGTTTCAAATGGGATGAATGTGTTTCGCATTTTTGATGCGCTTAATGATTTGAGAAATCTAAAAACCTCTTTCCGGGCGACGATGAAATACGGCGGCAAAGTGCAGGGGGCGTTTTGTTATACGGTGAGTCGATTTCATAACAATGATCTTTTTGTGGGTTTGGCTAAACGTTTGGAGGACATGGGTTCTGATTCGATTTGTGTGAAGGACATGGCGGGTTTGTTGTCGCCCTACGACGCCTTTGATTTGATCAGCAAATTGAAGGAGGCGATCAGTGTGCCGATTCACTTGCACACGCATGATACCAGCGCGATGGCGGTTGCAACTTATGTAAAAGCCATTGAAGCGGGTGTGGATGCCATCGATACGGCGATTTCTTCAATGGCATCGGGTACCTCGCAACCGCCGGTGGAGACCCTTGCGCGCATCCTGGAAGGGGGTGCGCGCGATCCTGAATTTGATATGTCTTTACTAACTGAAATTGCGGACTATTTTAAAGAAGTGCGAAAAAAATATCATGAGTTTGAATCGGACTATACCGGGGTGGACCCCAGGGTACTCACCTATCAGATTCCGGGTGGTATGACCTCCAACCTTGCCCGGCAGCTTGCGGAGCAGCAGGCCCTACATCGCATGCAGGACGTTTTGGATGAAGTCCCTAAGGTTCGGGAAGATTTTGGTTTTCCGCCCTTGGTGACGCCCGCAAGTCAAATTGTGGGGACGCAGGCCACCCTCAATGTGCTCACGGGGGAGCGTTACAAGGTGATCACCAGCGAAACGAGCAATTATTTAAAGGGCTTGTACGGCAAACCTGCGGGGCCGATCAACGAAGCGGTGCAGAAAAAGGCGATTGGAGATGATGCGCCGATTACGGGGCGTCCTGCAGATTTGCTCAATCCGGAACTTGAAGGTGCGGAGAAAGAGCTGTCCAAGGCATTGGGGAAAAAAATTGAGAATATTGAAGATGTGCTGACTTATGCCTTGTTTCCTAAGGTTGCACTTGAGTTCTTTAATCAGAAGGATCAGCCTCTTGTTAAAAAATCGGAAAAAGCACCTCAAGTCGAAGAGGTGCAGGCCCCGTTGATCGCACCCAGTGAGTTTAACGTGAAGGTGCATGGGGAAACCTTTGAGGTGAAAGTCGGCGGCGTTGGGCATCCCGGGGAAGGGGGGCGACCTTATTTCATTTATGTCGACGGACAGCTCGAGGAAGTGATGGTCGAATCCCTTTTAGAGGTCATGCCTGCTGCCGAGGGGCGGATTGAATCACACGCGGGTGGACGCTCTATTCGCCCCAAAGTGGCCGATGACGGGGATGTGACCACTCCGATGCCGGGGGCGGTTGTTGATATCCGGGTGAAGCTGGGCGAAAAAGTGAAAGCAGGTGCGGTTGTGCTCATTATTGAAGCAATGAAGATGCAAAGCGAGGTGCATACGGCTATCGACGGTGTGGTCCAGGCGATTCACGTTGCTGAGGGGGATCGGGTGAATCCGGATGAGGTGTTGGTAGAAGTGCGTCCGGAGGTGTAAAATAGGTCCATAATGAATGAAATAATCCAACAAATAAGCATCATGGTGTTGCCGCTGATTTTTGCGGTGACGCTGCACGAAGCAGCGCATGCCTGGGTGGCGGATAAAAAAGGAGATCCGACTGCGCGCCAGTTGGGGCGGATTACGATGAATCCCTTGTCTCATATTGATCTCTTCGGAACGGTGATTATTCCGCTGTTGATGTTTGTGTCGACCGGATTTATTTTTGGATACGCGAAGCCGGTTCCGGTGAATCCCCTTAATTTGAGGCGCCCCAAAGAAGATATGGCCTGGGTTGCGGCGGCCGGACCGGGCATGAACTTGATCCTGGCGGTCATCAGCGGCATTTTTTATCGCCTGCTTTCCGATCCGGCTTTTATGGGCGGAGGCGGGCTCATGGGGAGCGGGGCCTCTTTTTTTCTGTTGCCTCTGCGTGAAATGTTTCGATTTTCCGTGCTGATTAATGTTGTTTTAATGATTTTCAACTTGATTCCCATCCCTCCGTTGGATGGGGGACGGGTCTTGGTCGGGCTTTTGCCAAGGGCGCAATCACGCCTGATTAGCAGTATTGAACCCTACGGCATGTTTGTCTTGGTCTTTGTTGTTTTTCTGGATCCTTTTGGCCTTATGAGAAAAATTGTGTGGCCGCTGGTTTCAATTGTATCTCACTACATTTTTGGGGATTTTATCATTTGATCCTGTCCGCTTGCTTTCTTTAATCATGCTCCGGTTCGGCCGAGCCGTGGCGATGTACAACCTTATCTTCGTCAAAAATTTCCTGCATTTCTTCGGCAAGGCTTTCTGCTTCGTTTGGAATGCGGCGAAGTGGAATCTTAAATACGCTCTTTTCTTTCTCTTTTTTCTCTTCGCTTGGTTTTTTATCCTCTGACATTTATTTTCCCTCCGGAGATTAATTTGTTTGCAATATAGCACACCTTGTGTTTAAATGTTCAGACTACTATGATCCTGGAGTTTTTCTTGAGTTGCCTTGACAGATGCTTACTGATTTTATAAAATTACATATATTTTTCAATAAAACGCCACCTTTTGATTGAAGGAGGAAACATGGGCGCACTGGTTGATCCATATCAAAGATCCATTACATATATGAGAGTTTCTGTCACAGATCGTTGTAATTTAAGGTGTGTTTATTGTATGCCGGAAGAGGGCTTGAACTGGACGCCTACGGATGAAATTCTTTCTTACGATGAACTACTTCGCATTATTCGTGTTGCTGCAAAAAGAGGTCTTCAAAAAGTTCGGATTACAGGGGGTGAGCCTCTTGTGAGAAAAGGTGTCATTGGTTTTATTGATCAAATGAATCAGATCCCGGGTATTGAGGAATTGGCGCTCACGACAAATGCCGTTTTTTTAAAGCAAATGGCGGGAGATCTTTACAAGGCGGGTTTAAGACGGATCAATATCAGTCTGGATTCGCTCAATCCGAAAACCTTTGCAGAAGTGGTCCGGCGCGATATTTTTGATATGGTTTGGGAAGGGATTGAAGAAGCCGAGCGTGTGGGCTTTAAACCTTTGAAGATCAATGTGGTGCTTCAACAAGGTGTAAATGATCATGAAGTGGCCGATTTTGTCAATTTGACGCGGCGCAAGCCCTACCACGTGCGTTTCATTGAGTACATGCCTTGCGCCAACTGGGACACCTGGGTCAAAACCTATAAACCTTTCCAGGCCGTTGTGGATGAAGTCGAAGATAAGTTCGGCGAGTTGATTCCGCTTAATGGTGCGAATGAAGGAAACTCCGGTCCTGCGGAAAACTTCAGGTTGCCGGGTGCGCCGGGCGTGGTGGGTTTTATTCATGCCGTAAGCCATGATTTCTGTGATACGTGTAATCGTGTTCGTCTTACAGCCGACGGTCAGATTCGCCCCTGTCTTTTCTCGGAAATTGCGGTTGATTTCCGTGATGCGCTGCGTAATGACTGTAGTGACGAAGAAATTGCAGGCTTGCTGGATCAGGTCTTGTTTGTCAAACCGGAATATCATGAGTTGGATATGATTGCGGAGCAGAAAAAATTGACGAACATGGTGAGTATCGGTGGTTGATATTTAACAAGCAGATTAAGCCTGGATTTAAAATAGGGGGAAACCTGGGTTTCCCCCTATTTTTTTGCAAAAATCCTCAGAATTTATGTGCTTTGTGCAAAAAGGGAAATACTGTGCCCAAATTCCTCAATCGCGGAATTCGGGCTGCGCTCCGGCCTTGCAAAGCCGTAACGAATTAGCTATATTGAAAAATCTTTTCCTTAAGTAAAGGCATATTTTCCTTATCTTCAACTAGAGGCTTGTATAGATGATGAACCGAAAAGTGATTCTGGTTTTTTCCGGTGTCATGGTTTTTTGCACGGCACTGATTGGTATCGCTTTGGTTGTCGAATCCGTTAAATCTAAAAGAATTCAAGCCTCGACCAAAGGGCTTGAAATGCGTGAGCGGGACGTGGCTGTTGTCAAAAAAGTGGATTACAGCCAGTTTGAAACCATTAAGGGGGGAGATGGGCGTGAGATGGTGCTTATTCCCGCAGGTTCGTTCACGATGGGGGGAGGAGCGGACGGGGATCTAGATGAGCAGCCGCAGCGGGTGATTTACCTGGATGCTTTTTACATGGACAAATATGAAGTCACGAATGCTGATTACGCCCGTTTTACAAATATGCTGAAACGTCCTGGACCGATGATTCCTGTATTTGAGGACGATGAAAATTTACTCAAAGGGGACGATCAGCCCGTAGTCGGAGTGGCTTGGGTTGATGCGGTGGCCTATTGCCGTTGGGCCGGTAATCGTCTGCCGACCGAAGCGGAATGGGAAAAAGCAGCGCGAGGTGAAGACGCGGTGAAATGGCCTTGGGGTGATAGCTTTCACGCATCACATGTCAATGGGCACGGTTCTCAGGACGGGTATAAATATTCCGCCCCCGTGGGTAGTTTTGAATCAGGCCGGAGTCCTTACGGTCTTTATGACATGGCGGGCAATGTTTCAGAGTGGGTTGCGGATTGGTACGACCAATTTTATTATAAGGATGCGCCCTTTAAAAACCCGACCGGACCGGAAGATCCCGGTATTATAAAAGTGCTTTCTTATCGCGGCGGTTCTTACAACAGCACGGCACATGATTTA
>Ga0256830_1000340_pt1 | contig 39654 bp, 33 predicted proteins | sample 128326metaG_FD_190537 | JGI IMG/M metagenome (GOLD analysis project Ga0256830, IMG submission 190537) | Hydrothermal vent microbial communities from Lau Basin, Pacific Ocean - 128-326 | ecosystem: Environmental > Aquatic > Marine > Hydrothermal vents | place: Pacific Ocean: Lau Basin | collected...
CGCGCCGTATCGAGACTTTTGAAGGGCTGGCTGGGATATGCCGGGTGTATTTCAGTGTACGAAACAGGCTTTCCGAAAACGCTCTCTGGCCTGCCATTGACATAAGACAAAAATTCAAGAAAGAGATGAGTGGAAACAGGAAGCTCAGAAAAAGGGGTGCGGCAATTGGTGAAAATTGTCCTATGTCAAGGTCAGACCCAATTTTTACAATAATACTGTATTACGAAGAAGCCAGTTAAAAGCAGCTTCCTCGGCGTGTTGTACAACGATAATTGGCCATTTTATTTTTACTTATCCCGTGATTCCCTCATTTAGGTTCACGTTTTGGCTACATGTTATCCGGAAAGATATATTGCTTCCATCTTTTTCCGTCAAACTTTAATAAACACTCATTTCCACATGTCCAGAGCTCATCTTTATCACTATCCATACGATAAAAACCCAACGGCCCTTTTGCCGGTATTTTAACTTCTTCAAGTTGATCATTTTTTAGTTCAAATAACTTCTTCTTTGTACAGACATATAATTTTCTTTTAAAATACGCCATATCCCAATACGTAATTTTATCATCCGGTTCAGTTAAGGCTTTCCATCCATTCGTATTTCCCCGATATAGTGAATTACCATATCCGCAAATATAAACTTCTTCTTTGCTTATACACAAGACTCTTTGGAGACCAAGATTAGTGGGTGAATCGAGTTGCCTCCAAGAATTGCCATTATAGTGCAAGATGACTCCATTAAAGCCTACTGTATATATATCTGTTTCCGATGTGCCATCAATACTCAGTAAAATCTTGGCCTCACCTTTTTCTCCTGGCACATATACACCCGCATCTATTGGATTCCAACGGCCATTGTCCTCTCGATAAATTTGATGATGACCTCCAACCGCATACCACTTGCCTGCAATTTGCCTTAAATCCATTAAAAAGCCTTCTCGCTCTTCATTGATCATCTCGAACTTAACATCTTTTGGGGGACTAATACGGTACAGCCCTCGATTACGCTCTAATACAAGACATTGCCTTTTCAGATGTTCTGTCTTACCTCTGAACCTTACGGCATGTGCTATGCCGCGAAGATTTAACCAACCCCAAGCCCCCTTATTTAAGGAAATAAAGGCGGTCTTTTGATCCTCGGTTTCTTCCAATGCGTAGTAAATTCCTGTTAAAACAACAACATCTCTGTTTGCCAGAGCCACATCAGTGAAGTAAAGTGAATTTGTTTTTCTCTTCGGCATAAATATTCTCCTTAGAAACTAACACCAGGTGAATCATCGATAACAAGACCACCGTGAGATTTCTCTGATGCTTTGAGTTGTGCGTTCTTGTTGACTGAACCATCCTGATTCTTTAGACAGTTTTTATAGTAATTATCCAGTTGCTCTTTAATGCATTCCTGTTGTTTTTCACTTGGTTCCTTTCCATTATTGATACCTGCGGCAGATTTTGCTGCCGCATCACGTGCCTTTTTGTATGTTATTTTGCCCTTGGGATCTTTTTGCCCCTCTGAAAGCTCTATTGGATCGAACACAGCATGACAATCCCGATGAGTGCCATCATGTTGGTTCTCATTATCCACGCATACACAAGGGGCTTTGTTGTGTGAACATCCCTCTGGATATGCTGGATTCCCGCCAGATGTTTTACGAATTTTCATGCACCGCCCAGGAATAAGATGGTGACCAGTCATAGGTTTGCAGGTGAGTTCATCCTCACCCGTTTCTGGATTTTTGCTTTTATATGGTACAAGTTTAAATTTCGTACTAATACCTGAGCATGGACCACCTGGTGCAAACGCCATAGAATCGGCATATGGCCAAGGTGTTGTATTAGAAGGAAAACTGCTATGATTATGCGTCGTCAAATCCAGATGCCTAACCACATTCTCGCCCTCAAACTTCACATCCATTGACCAGGCATTAAAATAAACCTTACCCCGGTTGGTGCTGGTAACGACTCCTTTCTTTGCTGCACTACCGGCTTCATCTCCCGTGCTCTTTTTGAAATAAGATTTATTCTTTAACATCACCTCCTTGTTGGAAATCTTGACTTTTTTACTGCCGGAGGTCATATCTTTGGCCATCCCGGTGTTCGGGTAGGGAACAGGCACTCCCGGAGGTGTTGCCGGGTTTTCCGGTGGAGTCATACAGACATCAGGGAATGCGCAGATGGATTTTCCATCAGCGGCCTTGCACGATATCTCTCTCCCGTTTGCAAAAACATCGTTGCCCATCAATCCGCTCCATTCCCTGAATAACTCAAAATCATCGCTGCCCGTTCACCGTTATCATTACTGAAGTGGCAAAGCACCTTATCCCCGGGGGCATAGCCTTTCCGGGCCGCAGCCGAAGCCACTCCTAAAATACAAGGGACAATGGCAGCGCCAACCTCTCCAATGCAGTCCGCCGGATGCCAGATATCGAACTCCTCTTTTCGCTCACGAAGGATACGTGTAAGCGCAAGGCTTGCTTCTTTAAAATAATACTGTTCACCATTTATATCAGTGGTGCGGTAGTCCATATTCCCCAGGGTCAATCCCGACGCTGACAGGGCTTCTTTGATTGCCTGCACCAATCCATCGGCGCGTAATGGCTCTTCAGACTCAACGGTTGCTTCCTCTCTGCCGAAACCTGTACCGGCAATGGACATGCCAGTCCCCGCATCTTGAGTTCCTGCAGCAACAAGGACGGAAGCGCCCCCCTCCCCCGGGATGAAGCCGTTGGAGTTATTACTCGTGAGCAGCCTCTCCTTTTCTTCATACGCGGATAACGTCCCTACGACCAGGAAGGTATCAACCCCCGCAATAATGCAATATGCCGCCTCTCCCTGGCTGAAGAGTGCCGTTGCATGTTTCAACGCCTCAACCCCTCCTGCGCTGCCGTTCGATATGACTTCAGAACGCCCATGAAACCGCATACCCAATTCATCCTGCACTTCATTCATGAGCTGATCATCAAGACCATCCAACCTGCCCGGCCTGGTTTTTTCGGAGACACACAAGAGAAGCGGAATCTTTTCCGGTTCAACATTACCGGCGGCGGAAAGGCATTCACGAATTGCCGGGGCTGCGAGTTTCACAAGCTTCATCCTGCCCCGCCAGGGCTGATCGAGCGGCGCTTCGCTGCCGATGATCCACTCACCGCCTTTATCCATAAACCGCGTTTCCTGAAAGTTGTTGATTCCGCAGCGGATGGCGGCACATGATGCAGGTGCATTCAGCCCTACGCCTGTTACCATTCCGTATGAAACTATTGATACAGGACGCATTAATCTTCTTCTCCCGAGGCCGCCGCTTTCGCCCTGACAAGCGCTCCCAATGTCGGGTAATAAGTCTTTCCAAGCTCTCGTGCCCTGCACCATGCTTTCGGCATCTTCCCGACAACCACCTGGGTGACTTCGAACATGTTCCGTTTAAGCGGCAGGGAGGCGCGCCACGTCATCATAAACCTCTTTTTGTCCGGTTCAATAACAATTGTATCTATCACTCCGGAAGTCATTTTTCGCTCGTAATTTTTAAGGCTGAATTCTATCGGGACCGGGACCTCCGGCAAACGGAATCGGGTATTTCCCTCCGGCGTCAAGTTGGTCAGGACGACTTCCTCTTCCCCCTTCGGATATGGCATCTGCTGATCAGGGGGGGCGGACTGATAATAGGCTTCATCAAAATCCGGAGGCAAAAATGGAAAAATATTGTCTAACCAGTTCTGATCGTAAGTGCCGGCTAACTTATAGCGGGGAAGCCAGCCCCGTGCAATGGGGCCGAATGACATGGGCCTGTAATTCCCATTGGGTTTCGTGACGGGATTCTTCGTCTCTTCCGTGCTGGGCAACGGTTTGCCTTCAACGAATTCCATTTTCAGATTGTCATGAAATCCGGTACCAACCGGATTTACGAGGTATGCCTTATGCTTTGATGGATTTTTGTGAGTCTTGTCAAAGCCGCCGAACGCATTGTCGTATGATAGGGGCATCACGGTAAAAGGTTTCGGCCGTGAGGCGCTTACTGAAATGAGACCCTTTTTCCAGAAACGGTGTCCGACAACGTTGAAGGATTTTGAAATCGGCCCGACCCTGAGTGAGACAGTAATTTTGGCCGCGGGCCTTCCTCCCGGTACATAAGCACTACCGTTCAGCAGAACATCACAGCGGGGCTTGCGAGGGGCGTAATCGCTTTCATATAATGGCGCCGAAAAACCGGGCTCTCCGGTAAAAACATCCGCCTCAATCAACGGAACTTGTTTTTTATAGAGTTTTGGTTCTGAACCGTTTTTAGGAATACTGAATGTTCCCTTCACGCAAACAACCAATGATTCACGGCCGTCGGGCTGCATGCCCATTGTATAGCCTGCCTGCATTTCTGTTGCATTAAGAAGATTCATAAATGTAGAAATGTATTAATGATGGAGTTTAATTTATCTGAACCGAACCGCCCTTGATGCGGTTGACACCGGACGAACGGTTTAATAGATATGCGCCACGAATAAGCACTTTACCGGCGCGTGTCAGAGTAATGCTCGCCTTTCCGCACTTCAGCACTATCTGTTCTTTTGCATCAAATGTAATCTTCTGTCCATCAATAGTCACATCCTCAGCTTCATCAACCTTTAAATCCATATCTTCAGTCGTAGCTATTTCATCTATCAAAGAAGAAAGCGTATCAATAATAATTGGACGCAAAGGATCGTTGTTTTCAAAAACTAGCAGGACGTCCCGTCCATCAGAGGCGGCTTGGCGTAGTGTTTCTAATTTAATCGAACCGGCAAATCGTGCAGCTACCTCCCCTTCCGGATTTCCGGCATAATCCACAAAGACCCGGCCGCTTTCATCAATATTTATAACTTTTCCAACTCGAACACCTTCGACATGTTTCGAAACAGCTAATGTTTGTATTGTTTCTTTTAGAACATCTTTCATATTAATTCCCCAAGACTTTGCTGCCCTTAATAATTACATCTCCTGATCCTTTAATCTGAATCTTTTTACCGTTGATGGAAATATCACCGTTTTTCTTCAAAGTTATCGTGGCCTTCCCGCATTTTATCGTAAGTTGATCCTTGATTTCGATAACCCCTTTTTTGTCCCCTTTTATACCAAAGTCATCTCCTGCACTAAAGGACATCTTTTTACCGGATTTCACACTGACATCCTTGCCTGCGCTTTCGGATATATTGCCGCCTGCATCCACGGATTTATTCGCGCCGACATTTTCACTGCTGTCAGCTCCGACATTGACGGATTTCGCAGCGCCGACCTCCTCGGCCTTGGCCGCACCTACTGTTTCGTTCATGGCTGCGCCAACAGAGACCTGATAAACAGCGCCAATAGAAAGTTCCTTGGCTGCACCCACGGTTTCCGCCGAGTTAATGCTGACGGTTTCCGTCTTGTTGCTGCCTACGCTAAGACTCATATTGGAGCCAATGGTTTCCGTATGGTTCGCTCCGACATTTAGTGTCTTGTTTGCGCCGATGCTCTCACTGTGGTCGGCGCCGACCTGTATGGTCTTGTTTGATCCGATGGTTTCGCTCTGGTCTGATCCGACCGACTTTGTACGGTTGATACCTACAGTCAGTGACTCATCGTTGCCTATAGTCTGGTTTTTGTCATTGTCGATAGCAATTGTCCAGTCCTTTTGGCCATGAAGATAGATCTCTTCGCTTCCTTTTTTGTCCTCAAATCTAAATTCGTTCGAGCCGCCTCCGCCTGTTGTTGAATCGGATTTTATCGTGCTTTTGGTCTTCTCATCCGGCAGAGGATAAGGCGGTGTTTGCTCCGCGTTATATACCCTGCCTGTAATTATCGGACGGTCCGGGTCGCCTTCGATAAAATCAACGATCACTTCCTGGCCGATCCTGGGAATAAACATGGCTCCCCACCCGGAACCTGCCCAGAGCTGGGCCACACGAATCCAGCAGGAGCTTTTTTCGTCCCTTTTACCCTGCCGGTCCCAGTGGAACTGAACCTTGACACGGCCATGTTTATCTGTATAAATCTCTTCTCCGGAAGGACCCACAACTACCGCCGTCTGAACTCCCTGAATACGAACTCGTTCGGTCTCGCGGGGTGAACGGTAGGCAACACTGGCCGGAATGGTCTCAAAGCGGCTCTCCTGCATGGCCTCTTCGCCTGAAGCCCCTGACTCTTCTTCAAGCGTTTGGGGCTGATAACCGCTATTGGATACACTGGTGATCAGATACTCTATATTGCAGGCATCCTGTGGATGATCATCAAGAGTGAAGCGATAGCCTGGAATTAAACGGTATGTATTGATTTTTCCGTTTGACGTTTTTCTTTGAACCTGTAGTTCCTCAAGCCGCAGCTTTGCCAGGTCTTTGCCTTCAGAAGAGTCTTCGTACTCGCCAGGGTATTCATAGACTTCAAGTTCTTTATCTTTATCAGCAGTATCCTCGGCCTTAAGATCCAGGGCAGGTTTTTTAAAGTTGTAATCATTCAGAACGATCTTCCCGACCCGGATAGAGTTCGAATAATTGAATTCCTCGATACACTCACTTGTAATCACTCCTCCGGTGGATTCGCGGTAAACAATGGTATCCGGACTTTCTATCGGAACATTGGCCCCTTGATGATCTCCGATTACTAAAATGTGATCATCATTTGTATGCTCGAAAAAATAGAAAATTCCTTCCTCCTCCATAAGGCGGGTGATGAAATTAAGATCCGACTCGCTGTATTGAACACAGTACTCCCGTGGGTTATAGTTTCTATTGGTACTTAAGCGGTACTGGTCAGACCTTATGCCTGCATCCTTAAGAACCTTCTGGATTATTTCAGGGACGGTCATTTCCTGAAAAATCCGGCTGTCTTCTCCGATAGACAAAAGCCATAGACGTGGAACAAGAGTGGCTCGGTACCTGTAGAAATTGGGGCCCTGCTGCATGTACTCAAAACGATTTACTATTCCATGAACCAGGCGATCGTTGCCGCCATCAACCAGGGAAAGAAGGGCTGTCTGGCCTATCATCTTGTCGAAATCGACATCGAACCTGACCGCCAGGTCGATCTCATATTCGTAAGGCCAGGATATATGCTCCGTTCCCTGAAAGCTGACAACGCCCAACTGGTCTGGACCGTAGTTGTCGTTTTCGAAAGTATATCCGGATTCTATAGTGGATCTTATTATAGGCATAATTTATGTAGGGGGCGTATCGTGATACGCCCCTACTGACTATACTTTTGGAACTCTCCAGTCATCCTCACCGGACGTGCCTGCAACCTCGTGCGTCCACGTGATTTTTCGGTATGTAAAAGACACATCTTCCAGGTGGGTGAAGTGCGACAGGCCCGGGTCCTGGCAGTTTGGCATATAGGCGGCAATGTCCACGATAATGGCGTCTTCAAGCTCAATAGTAAAGTAGTGTTCCTGTGTTCCGGAGGCCGAGGTGCGGTACCACTTGATCACACACGTATTTAAGCGCTCACCGCTTGTCAGGGCCTGGTAGAGAAGCGGCGATGCTTTGTCAAAAACTTTTGTGATAGTCAGGGGTTGATGCACCCGCTGCCCGGTCGGCTGTCCGCTCTGGGGGTCGCGGGGAATTATTACCTGGTGCTTAAATGCCTGGACCAGGATTTCATCCTCGTGCCCCTCCTGAAAAATATTCCCTACGCTGTCTTCGGTAAAAGTTCCACTGGTGATAGGTCCCTGCTTGGCTCCCTCGATGGTTAAATAGGCTGGTGTCGGCATGACTTTTCTCCTTTCTTGTTTGTCTGATTAATTTGATGGCCTAAAAAAATAGTTCAGGCTTCCTTCCGTCTACTATATAGCAGAACCTGTGCCAAACCGGGTTATCCTGTTAAACATCTTGTTTAATAAAAGTTTTTTATGCGTTTAGCAGTTTATATAAAGCAAAATATGTGTGCAAAAAGCTGCACAGCATGCTATACGACTGTGCGATTTTATGCGCAACGGCACCATACTCGCCTTGGGCTTTCTATATCCGGACAAACATAAGTATCCATCTTAAGCAAAATCATAATTTAAGTCCTGAATTGAAATGTAAACTCTCCATCTTCAGACAGCCCCAGGCGCAATTCATCCGGCAGTGCTCCTTCGCTCATCTTCTGTAAAATCTCGGTCGATATGCGCGGCAGCAACGTACCGCTCATGATATGGTCTATGTTTCTGGCTCCGGTTTCAACCTCGGTACACCGCTGGGCGATCTGATCCACAACCTGGGGCTCAAAATCGAATTTCATTCTGTGACTGCTTTTCAGACGGTTACCCAACTGGTTGAGCTTAAGCTGCACAATATTCTTCATGGCATCTACATCAAGCGGATAAAAAGGCACTATGTTCATACGGGCAAGCAGAGCCGGTTTGAAATGGTTGCTAAGAATCGGTCGTATCGCATCTGTAAGAGTTTTTAAGTCAACGCGTTCATCGCCGGACCCCATCTCTGTGATAACATCCGAAGCAAGATTGCTTGTCATGAATATTACGGTGTTTTTGAAATCGACAACCCTGCCCTCTCCGTCTGCCAGCATGCCTTTATCAAACACCTGGTAGAAGATGTTCATGACCTCGGGATCAGCCTTTTCGACCTCATCCAGCAAAACCACGGAGTATGGCCTCTGGCGAACCGCCTCGGTCAGGACACCTCCCTCACCAAAGCCGACATAGCCTGGCGGCGAGCCGATAAGGCGGCTCACCGTATGCTTTTCCTGGAACTCGGACATATTGATGGTTGTGATAAAACGGTCTCCGCCAAACAGCAGGTCTGCAACCGCCAGGGCGCATTCGGTTTTACCCACACCGCTTGGGCCCACAAACAGGAAAACTCCCATTGGATTGTTTGGGTTCTGCAGACCGGCCTTGGACGCCCTTATGCCACGGGCAACGCTTTCCAACGCGTGACCCTGTCCTTTGATCCGTTCACTCATATCCGCTTCGAACCGGAGCAGCGCTCCGGCCTCATCCTGAACCATCTTACCTATAGGGATTCCCGTCCAGTCGGAAACAACGTTGGCAACCACGTCGGAATCCACCATAAGGCGGATAATAGGATTATCTCCCTGAATGTTTTTTAATTCCTTAATAGCCTCGTCGTATTCTTTCTTCAGAGCTTCTTTATCTTCAGGCTTTTCTTTCTGCCCTTCTGTTGAAGAATCGGCAGCCTTATCTTCCGCGGTGCCGTCAAGGCGTGCACGTATGGCGAGCACCTTTTCTATAGCCTCCTTTTCTTTAGTCCACGCCTCCTCCATTTCTGCGGCTTTGTTCCTGGTGTCTTCTATCATCTTCTCGACTTCAGAAATTCGATCTTGGTCCACTGTACATCCGGCTTCTTTATCTTTCTGATAGGCCCTTAACTCTCGCTCCATAACCTGAATACGCCTTTCAGCATCCAAAAGGCTGTCGGGCCTGGTGGTAAGGGCGATCTTCACACGTGCGGAGCTTGTATCAAGCAGGTCCACACCTTTATCCGGCTGCTGACGGCCGGAGATGTAACGGCCTGCCATCTTGGCCGCTGTTACAATCGCCTCATCCAGTATCTGAACCTTGTGAGATTCTTCGTACTTGGATTTCAAACCCCGCAAAATGGTTACGGTATCATCTTCTGTTGGTTCCTCAAGCTTTACAAGCTGAAAACGCCGTGCCAAAGCAGCATCTTTTTCAAAGTATTTCTTGTATTCGCTCCAGGTGGTGGCAGCTATGGTTCTAAGCTCGCCCCGGGCAAGGGCCGGTTTCAGCAGGTTTGCCGCATCGCCGCCTCCGGCCGCCCCCCCGGCCCCGATAAGGGTATGAGCTTCGTCGATAAAAAGTATGATAGGCTTGGGGGATTCCTTCACCTCGTTTATCACGGACTTCAACCGGTTTTCGAATTCGCCCCTGACCCCTGCGCCGGCCTGCAAAAGGCCCATGTCCAGGGAGAGAATATCCACGTTCTTAAGTATATCCGGCACATCCCCTTCAACCACCTGCAGGGCAAGACCTTCTATAACGGCTGTTTTTCCCACCCCGGCCTCGCCAACAACAATTGGATTATTTTTGCGTCTGCGGGCCAGAATATCGATCATCTGACGTATCTCGTGGTCACGGCAGAAGACCGGATCAATACTTCCTTCTCTGGCACGTGCAGTGAAGTCGATTGTGAATTTTCCAAGAGCTGTGTCATCGCGCGGCCCTGCCTGAGCAGGCTTCCCCGCTTCTGCGGCTTTAACACCTGCCGTTGCCGCCTCTTCGGAGGACCCGCTGACAATATCGAGCAGATCTTTGCGTAAATCCCCGATGTTAATGGTGGATAGTTCATTCACATACGCCCCGGCTGTCAGACGTGTCTGGTTGGCCAGAAGCGTAACCAACAAAATACCCGACCGGATTTCAAGAAAACCGTAATCTACCGAGGCGAGCATCCAGGAATCCCGGAACCATTCGATAAGAAGAGGTGAGAAAACCGGCTTACCGGCATTTCCGGCACGAAGATCTTCAATAAAGTGCTGAAGGCTTTTCTGCAGCCTGCCCGCATCGATTTCAAAATGGCGTAGAATAAGATTGATATCCGATTGCGGCGATTCAAGCATCTTAAGCAGCATGTGTTCAATGGTAACCTCGTAGTGGCTCCTGGATACGCATAGCCCGGCCGAGGACTCAAGGGAACTGGTGCAAAAAGCATTAAGTCTTTTCAGTAAAGCTTTCATATCTACATCAAACATAGTATTAAAAACCCTCCGTTTAAAATTTGTCTTGGCTGATTTATTAAAAGTTTTATTCCGGGAATACGGTTTTTTTCTAAAAGGATAACTTCGGCCCCACATCAAGATACACGTAATGCTGCCATCATACCAGCAGGTCCAGATCCAATTATTGCAATGTCATATTTTTCTATATGGTTGCATACCTGCCTTCAAGAAGTTAGGCGACGAGGGATTAATTATGGCGATGCTGCCAACTTACTGAACTTCGAAGAAAAACCCTCTAAGAAGGTCCAACCTCTGTTGATTTAGTATAGTCCATTATAGTCTTTGTTGAGTTTGTTGGCAACACTCTCTACAAAACGATAAATTATAAACAGGGGCTGATATAAAATTGAACAACAAAGAATATTTCCCTTATAAATCAAACTCTTTACAAAAGTCTTATCAAAGAGAAGCTCAGCTATTTTGTTTTTTCAGGATGAAACTATTAAAATATTTTAAATCTTTACATGAAAAGTCTTTTAATCAAAAAGCTAAGACAGCCGAAGAAGGTCTGTCAAAACTTCTTGAAAGCTTCTTGAAAACTTCTTGAAAGCTTCTTGAAAGCTTCTTGAAAGCCGGAAAATAAGAGTTAAAAAGGAGAGAGAAAAATGAATGGTATTAAGCTTTTGATCCTTAGTTGTTTATTGGCTGTTGCGGTTAGCGGTGCAGTATCAGCAGGGTCAGATCGCAACGAACCTATTCAAGCCATTCCTGTCAGTTCCGGGTACAACAAAGCAAAAGTTGAATTAGGTAAAAAACTGTTTTTTGAGCCTCGTTTATCAAAGTCAGGCTTTATAAGCTGTAATTCCTGTCATAATCTCGCAACCGGCGGCGCTGACAACTTACCTAGTTCCATAGGGCATAAATGGCAACTGGGCCCAATAAACTCTCCTACCGTACTTAATGCAACATTCAACATAGCTCAATTTTGGGATGGACGCGCAAAGGACCTAAAAGACCAGGCAGGAGGACCTATTGCAAATCCCGGTGAAATGGCATCAAGCCATGAAGCTGCAGTAAGCATGTTGCAGTCAATACCTGAATATGTACGATCTTTTAATGAGGTATACCAAGTTGATAAAATTAATATCGAGCAGGTTACAGACGCTATTGCGGCCTTTGAAGAGACATTAACCACACCAAACTCAAAATTTGATAAATGGCTAAAAGGCGATGATAGTGCCATTTCAGAAGAAGAAAAAGCCGGTTATAACCTTTTTGTGGATAAAGGATGCATAGCCTGTCATAATGGCGTTGGCGTCGGTGGCGGTTCCTATCAAAAATTTGGAATAGCAAAACCATATAAAAAAGATACAAAAACCCTTGGCAGGTATAACGTAACCAAGAAAGAAGAAGATAAATATGTATTCAAGGTTCCATTACTAAGAAATATTGAGCTTACAGCTCCATATTTTCACGATGCGAGCACTTGGGACTTAGCTGAAGCTGTTACTATAATGGCTGAGTATCAACTTGGAGAAAAACTGTCCAACGATGATGTTAAAAAAATTGTAGCGTTCTTGAAAACTCTAACAGGAGAACAACCTTCGATTACCTACCCGGTGCTTCCTCCATCAACTATAAAGACCCCAAAACCAAACCAAAATTAATGGATAACGGGAAGCCGGCACCGCAATTGACGATCTTTAAACAGGCACCTTTATAGCATTTGCAGCTTGCCTCTGCCGGTAAAATAGTGACAAGTAAATGCCACACAAGGCGAAAAAGGTGTAAATTACGAATGGTTTATTAAGCCCTGTAAAGAAACACATTATAACCAAGGCTACAAGATAGTTTTTTAATATTGTTCCTATGTTATATAAACCCTGATCATTTTGGGACTTAAACCACTTAGATAATTTACTTATTCTTTGATGCAAAGATGACCACATAAGGTAATACATCCAGAAGCCCAGAAAACCAAGCTCGGCAAACACAGCCGGCCAGAACGCATCCAAACTGCCTAACCTGTACATCATTCCACGATAGAAGGTTGGCCAGTCCTCATAGTACGGAGAGTGGAAGATGACCGACGCAAGGCCACCGAACATTCCCGGTCCTGCGCCTATAAGTGGGTGATCAACAAATATATTCAAAGCCTGCACGTATGTGAAACTTCTATAGTACAACTCAGGATTATAACGCCCTATAGCAGGCAATGTCATAACAGCAATGCCGGCAACAATAAGAATTCCCGGAAGAATTAACTTTCTATTTGTCAGCACCATCATTGCAAACAACCCCATCCATGACTGCCTTGAGAAAGTCATGAAAATCAAGGTTACAGTGATAAACATCCCCAAGTACCGCTTAATCTTATCTTTTGTGGTTCCATAAAACAGGAAAAGGCCTAACAATGAGTACATGCCTAGATAATTAACTCCTCCTGTTCCGGTCAGAGAGACAACTCTATCAAGTCCAAGTCTCTTTTTATGCTCTCCAGCCGTCCTGACGATAAAACCCGGATCAAAGCCTGCAAGAACAAGAATTTGTCCGGTTATTCCAACAACAGCAAGAAACAATACTACCACTTTAATCCAAAAAATAAACGAAATTAATTCATCCCTCTGCCACCTTAGGGTGGCAAACACGTAAAATACAAGTATGCTTTTTGTGAAATCATACACTCCAAACATAGCTTGAAATATTGGCACCGAGTTCCATACCATAGAAATAGATGCGACAAATATAAACCAGAAAAACGGCTTGGTTACTGGAATCTCCAGTATTCTGAATTTGTAGACTTTCGGCTTTAACGCTACAAAAGTAAATAAGACTGCAATTAAAATTAACGTAGACAGCTCATCAGAATATGCTATAGTTTTTCTAAGAATTTTATTTGACACGGAAAAGGTTTTAAGCAAGTGCTGGAACGGCAGCAGCAAAACAAACATTATCAGGATTTTTTTTGTTACCGAATCGACATCAAACAATCGTATTATAGGGTCTTTTTGAACTAGCGATGACATCCGGTATATTCCACTTGATTTTTCATTGTTATTTACGCCTGGGCGGTAAACAATACCTGTCGGTTGCTCCGTCGAAGTAGTACCTGTAGAAATCAGCAAGACCTTTTACATTAAACTTCAAATTTACAAGAAAGTAGACCGTGTGCTTTATTAAAGTCTTGAGTTGTTTGCCGACACCAAAGTATTTTGCATGTTGATATCCCAGGTTTCTGTAGTAGATTGTTGCATTCTTATCTGTCCGGACAGCTACCTTGCCTAAAAAATCAAATAGTACTTTCACTCTATTTCCTTCTCTGGCAGGATGCCAATGAACAGCAGTGGTAATAGTTCCTATTTGTATATCACTCGACTCAGCTCTTAGCACATACTCCTTTTCGTCTCCCCAGATAAACATCTCCTTTTTAACGTTACCGATTTTATCAACTACTCTCCTGGAAACAAGAGTGCCGTTAAAAGGGTATATACAATTATAAATCACACCGTTTTTTGCATACGTTTTAATGTGCTCCACTGTGTCCGTGACATTGAACGTACCAGAAGACCTAAAAGCCAGCATCTGCTCATTATCTTTATCTACTACAATAGGTCCTGAAAAAAAGAGATCATTTTTTATCGACTTATCAAGCAGCTCAAGCAGCTGGTCTTTTGCCGGACAACCATCGTCATCCATCAACCACAACCAGTCGAAACCGGCGTCATAGCTTCTTTTGATACCTTCATGAAATCCACCCGCGCCTCCGGTGTTTTCATGCATTCTGACATAATGAACTTCAATCGTTGTATCCGGAAACAGTGGTGATTTAAGAGTTTTTATCGACTCCAGCGGCTCTTTAAATGAGCTTATGATACTATCCGAAAAGCCTTTTTCAAGCAGGTACTCAGGAGTGCCGTCAGTTGAAGCATTATCGAGAATGTATATCGACTCAACAGGGCGGGTCTGATTCAGTAACGCATTTAAACACTCGACTAATAATTTCTTTCTATTGTAGGTTACAACAATGGCCGCTACTTTATTTTTTATCATTCAACCTGTTAACCTGTTTTTTCTAATACGGCATAAGTCAGTTCTGTACATATTATTTGCGCTCTGGAGGCAGTGAGTAGCTGTCAGTTACTCCATCAATATAGTACCTGTAAAAACCTATCAACCCTTTAATATTAAACTTCATGTTTACAAGAAAAAACACAGTATGTTTAATCAAGGTTTTCAAGTGTTTTTCCAGCCCATAATATTTTGCATGTAAATAACCAAGATTCCTGTAGTAAATATTGGCTTTATCCGGTGGCCGAATAATAACTCTGCCTAGAAAGCCAAACAGCAATCGTTCTCTCTTACCTATTCGTGCCGGATGTAAATGTACCGCAGTAATTATAGTTCCAACCCTTATCTTGTTTGCTTCGGTCCTAAGCACGTATTCTCTCTCGTCTCCCCAGATAAACATCTCCTTCTTGATATTGCCTATCTCATCAATAACACGTCTGGAAATCAGTGTTCCATTAAACGGGGTCACCCACCCATAGATTATCCCGTCTGTCGCATCGGCCTTGACGGCATCAACACTATTTTCTACATTACGCAGATGAGCTGGACGGAAAGTCAAAGCTTGTTCATTATCTTTATCCACCACCAGAGGGCCGGAAAAGTATAGATTGTTTTTTATGGTTTTATCTAATAATTCCAGCAACTGGTCTTCAACCGGATAGCCATCGTCATCCATCAACCACAACCAGTCGAAACCGGCGTCATAGCTTCTTTTGATACCTTCATGAAATCCACCCGCGCCTCCGGTGTTTTCATGCATTCTGACATAATGAACTTCAATCGTTGTGTCCGAAAACAGTGGTGATTTAATCGTTTTTACCGACTCCAAAGGTTCTTTGTCTGAGCTCAGAGCAGCACTATCCAGAAAACCTTTTTCTACAAGATACTCAGGCGTACCGTCTGTAGAAACATTGTCGATGATGAAGATGGCATCAACAGGAAGAGCCTGGTTCAATATCGCACTTAAGCACTTACCCAACTCTTTTTTTCTGTTGTAAGTTACAACAACAGCTGCAATCGTATCTTGACTTTCCCCACTCATATTTTTTTCAAGTTATGGTTTTAAATAGATTCAGTGCTTCATCCACCACCTGATCCATATTCAAATATTTGTACTGAGCTAACCGCCCTATGAAGTATACCGAATTTAACTTATCAGCCTCTGCTTTGTATTTCTGATATTTTTCCCGGCACTCATGTCTTGGAATCGGATAATATGGATCTCCTTCCGCCTTTGGAAACTCATAACAGATTGTTGTCTTGTTATGTCTTTGCAGGTAAAGCTGTTTGAACTCGGTTATTCTTGTATAGTCAAAATCATTCGGAAAATTAACAACCGCAGCATTTTGGTACTTTTCCATATTAAGCGTCTCAAATTTGAAATCAAGACTTCTATATTCCAACTTACCATGCATGTAATCAAAATAATAATCAATAGGACCTGTGTAGATAAGTTTATCGAACTTAACAGAAGTTACAACCTCTTTATAGTCCGTATTTAATAAGATGTGAATATTCTTATTATCGATCATGCTCTCAAACATTCTGGTAAAGCCATACATGGGTATGCCTTGGTAAGTGTCTGCGAAATACCTCGTATCTCTGTTAAACCTCACGGGAATTCTTTTCGTCACCTGCGGGTCAAGCTCGTCAGGGTAAACCCCCCACTGTTTTTTTGTATAGTTTTTTATGAACAGTTCGTATAGCTCTTCCCCAATCTGTGAGACAACCACGTCTCTTGAGTTCCTGATCTCATCTAGTTTCACACGTTGTTGTTGAAAATAAGCTTCAAGCGTTTCAGAGGTGAACTTACGGTTATAAAGAACCTCCATCGTAGAAAGATTTATAGGAAAATAAACCTCTTTGCCGTTTACACTGGCAATTACCCTGTGTACATAGCCGTTCCACTTGGTAAACCGGGAGAGATAATCCCACACATTTTGTAAGTTGGTATGAAAGATATGCGGACCGTACTTTTGTACCAGGATACCTTCTTCATTATAATAATCATAACTATTGCCTGCTATATGGTTTCGTTTTTCAACCAATAAAACCTTTTTATTAAGTTCAGTTGCTACTCTTTCAGCAAGCGTGCAACCGGCAAAACCAGCGCCGACAATAAGAATATCAACTTTCATTCAATCCCTCAATATTTTATGCTGACATTTCTAATAACGTGCAGAAAAGCAGGTAGTTATAAAACAAGAAACTGCGAAGTGACCTGTTAGAACTCGTCCTTATTCTTCGTCGGCAATTATTTTATCCTTACCTTCAATGAAAAAATTCAATAGAAAGCATTCGTCTTTAGGCGAAAGGTCGAATTTAATACTAGCTTTTTCTACTAGATCGGAAAGAGGCGCTGCAGGATCAGCTGCACGCATTTCGGAAACACGCTTAACCGCCTTTCTTAGAGCTTCCCCTTCAACAGGCATACCACTCATCTTATTTCTCCTCGGCCCAAATATATTTCAACTTTACCTGTTTTTGCATATTTTGTATTGAAAGCAGTAAGAGTACATTTTTAAACCTTAGCTTTACAGCCTGTTACATGGACGTTGCGATATGCGTTTCCAAGTTTCTTCATCGATATCATCCAGCAACTCTTCGATACAAAATCTCACACCGCACAACGTGCAGCGAAAATCAACAGTTTTTCAACCGATAATAAGTACAAGGGTCCCATCACATTTCTTACACTTCATAAGGTAATAATAAGGAGAAAATTGATAAAGCAGAATCAACTGATTAATTTTACCTTATCAGTGGACCCGAAGAAAAGTCATTCAAACCTTTCGGTCAATCAGGTTGAACCTGGCTTTCAAGTATTTTGTCTGCATGATAAATCGGCTTGTTCTGACTTTCGTGATATGTTCTAGCCAGCATTTCGCCCAGCAGCCCCATTCCGATAAGCTGAACGCCGACAATAATAAGAAGCACCCCAAGCAAAAGCAAGGGACGGCCTCCGATATCCCTGCCATAATAAAACTTATCAAAGGTTAAGTAGAAAGATATAAGGAACCCTGATCCCACGGATAAAAGACCTATCGGACCAAAAGCCTGGATCGGTTTAGTCGAAAAGTTCTGTAGAAATTTTACAGTAATCAGATCCAAAAACACTTTGACCGTACGTGAAAGACCATACTTGGATCTGCCGTACTTTCTTGGATGGTGCGAAGTTACAACTTCACACACCCTTGCGCCTACGGTGTTAGCAACCGCAGGTATGAACCGGTGCATCTCTCCATAAAGATTTATCTTCTTAACCAGATCAGCCCGGTAAGCCTTCAGACTGCACCCATAATCATGAAGTTTTACACCGGTTACTTTCGAAATAAGCATGTTTGCAAGCATCGATGGAAGCCGCCTGGTTAGAAATCTGTCTTTTCTGTCTTTACGCCATCCCGAGACTATATCGCAATGCTCTATCTCTTTAAGAAGCATCGGAATGTCCTTTGGGTCGTTCTGCAGATCACCATCCAGGGTAACGATAACACCACCCTTGGCCACAGCGAAACCAGCGGCAAAAGCGGCTGTCTGACCATAGTTACGGCGAAAACCAACCACGGTAATGGTCTTGTCCTGTTCATAAAGAGTCTCTATAATTTCCAAGGTCTGATCAGTAGAGCCATCATCAACCATAATAATCTCATATGGACGCCCAAGAGCCTCCATAACCTCTTTTAACGCACCATACAGCGGTCGAATACTTTCCTCCTCATTATAAAAAGGCACAAGTACCGACACCATACGATTTTTCAGATGTTTGTGTTTGAAACCTTTTATTTCCTGTAAAATAAGATAACCTCCTGCCGTTTCATGAATTCACCCCCATATCCTCTAAAGGGCGCAAATACCTGAAGTATCTTGCAGCGCCATATCCTACCACAGTTCCCATAAGCGACCCGGCCAGGGTGTCGGAAGGGTAGTGAACACCAACGTAGACTCTGGAGAAGGCCACCGCGGCAGCTATAATCCATAGGCCGGCCGCCAAACGGCCCTTCCATATAAAGAAGAGCGTTGACATTGCTGCAAAGGCGTTTGCAGCATGGTTTGACGGCATGGAATATGCTTTACCGCAGCCCTTAAGCAGGTTTACATCAGAAAGTTCCCTGCATGGACGTATGCGTCCTACCAGGTGTTTTACCTGGTTTCCGACCAGGTCCGCAATACCGACTGCAATAAAAAGAAAAACAGTAGACAGCAAAGCTCTACGCCAATCCCTGTAAAAAAAATATGCAAGGAAAGGTAAGCCAAACAGATACCAGAAATCAGTGAAAAACGGCATGAACATGTCAAGCAACGGGTTGGATAGACGATGGTTGATAAAGTAGAAAAGGTTTGTATCCATCATTAATCAGATATTCAGGCTGAAGCAGAGTGGGGGCTGAAGCATGAGCAACTTTGGCCGGTTCCGGTAGTTTTCAGTTTTCACCCCTAACAGTCTCACGCAGCACAAGCGCCTGAGCTGCGCGTCAGTCTTCAATCTTCAGGCTCATTAAAGACTTCCTTTTGTCGAAAGCACGCCTTTTATACGCGGGTTGATCAAGACAGCCTCGTTAAGCGCCCTGCCGAAACTTTTAAAAACCGCCTCTATCATGTGATGGACATCACGTCCGTAATGAACACGCACATGGAGGTTCATGCCTGCCCGATTGCTGAGAGCCTGAAAAAAATCCTCAAAAAGCGATGCATCCAGATCTTTTAGCCGCCCATTGCTTTTAACCTGGTATACCAGGTACGGACGGCCTGACAGGTCAAGTGTCACCTGGGCCAGTGTTTCGTCCATAGGTGTAACCGCATTGCCATAGCGGCATATTCCTTTTTTTTCGCCTAGGGCATTCTTAATTGCTTCGCCAAGCGCGATACCTGTATCTTCCACCAGGTGGTGGTAATCAACATCAGTATCACCCTTTGCCGAAATATTTAGATCGAACAAGCCATGCCGCGCCATAAGATTAAGCATATGATCAAGGAAAGGCAGAGTTGTCGATATACAGTAGTCTCCTGTTCCGTCCAGGTTGAGTTTTAAATCAATCTCTGTTTCCGCGGTTTTACGGCTGATATGTGCCTTTCTCATTTCATCACCATCCTGAGCGCTTCTATAAAAGCAGAGTTTTCTTGCGGGGTACCGACAGTCACTCTAAGGCATCCTTTTATGACTTTGTCAAGATTTCTGACAAGTATTCCTTTTTTAAGCAACCGGTTATAAACCATATTAGGGTCCTCCAGTTTAAACAGAATAAAGTTGGCATCGGAGGGAAAAGCCACCACCCCATCAACCTCCGCTATTTCTTCAAACATCCGCTCTCTTTCTTTCACTATTAGCTTGACAGCCTTTGCAGAAGAGTCCTTTCCGGATAAAAGCTTAATTGCGACTTCCTGTGACAGTGTATTTATATTAAAAGGCAGGCGCACCTTGTTAACCTCAGCAATAATCTCCTCAGAAGCTATCATAATGCCAAGACGGAGCGAAGCAAGACCTACTTTGCTTAAAGTCCGGAGTATTACCATATTCCGGTAGTCCTTAAGCAGGGGAAGAAAGCCTCTCCGAACATTAGAACCTAAAGATCGGGCAAAAGGCTGATAGGCCTCATCCACCACAACCACTCCGGGTGCCGTTTTAGCTATTCCCAGAACTCGCTCCGAAGAGAAACAGTTGCCTGTGGGGTTGTTAGGGCTGCTTAGAAAGACCAGTTTAGGGTTAACACGCTTTATATCGGCCAACATACGACCGGTATCTATATCAAAGTCATTATCCAGCTTGACCTCTACCTGTCTTCTTCCTGCAGCTTTGGCAATGATACCGTACATGGAAAATGTGGGCACCGGATAGAGCACCGGGCCTCCAAAACAGGCTATCAGCATGGAGATCAACTCATCCGAGCCGTTTCCAAGCAAAATCTGGCTCTGTTTCACCTTATAACGCCGGGCCAAAACAGCACGAAGTTTTCGCGCCTGAGGATCCGGATAACGGTTAAACTCCAGTGACGACAGCGAGTTTCTTACTATGTCCATATCTTCAGACGACAGGTTGTATGGACTTTCGTTCGCATCCAGCTTTATGCGGCAAGGAATATTTTTTGCCTCGTATGCGCTCAAGGCCTTAACACTCCGGAGGACCAAACTTCTTATTTCCATAACTTTAGCAATAACTTTAACTAACCAGCGAAATTATATCACAGCTCGATATTCAATTAGTGTTAGACCATTGACGTAGAACCTGTTTATTTGTTATAAACATTGAATTGCGGAAGTGGTGGAACTGGTAGACACGCACGTTTGAGGGGCGTGTGGAGTAATCCTTGCGGGTTCAAGTCCCGCCTTCCGCACCATTTTATTTTTAATTTCTCCCCTTAACGTCCGAACAACTTTCTCCAGTAGGAAAAGATAATCCTGACCAGGCTTCTCTTTCTCAACTGAAACTTAGCTCTTATTTCCTCCACTTCCTTACCCATCTCTACGTCTATAGATGATGATTTTTTCATAGCAAGCACCTGGGACGGATAAACACTTCTGTGCCCTGTCATAAGAAAGCTCGCCACACATGCAACCGCAGCATAAGGAGCCACTTGCGGGCCGAATAGCTCCACAGCAAGAATGCTTGCCGCTATCGGTGTATTGGCGGAACCTGCAAGAAGACAGACCATGCCTATTCCTGCAAAGGTGGCCAGGTCAAGCCCCATGATATTAGCAAAAAGGCTTCCTGCTGTTGCTCCGACAAAAAACAACGGAGTGACCATACCGCCGCTTCCACCGAAAGTCAGAGTTATACAGGTAAAGACTATTTTCACAGGAAAAGACCACCAGGCAACGCTTTGTCCCTCAAGCGCCGACTCTATGGTTTCCAGACCCAACCCAAGGTACCGGGTGGAGAAAACAAAAGCGAGAATAACCAGGGCTGCTCCCCCTATCAACCCCTTAACCGGCTCCCATACATTAATTTTATCAGCCAGTTTTTTGAATAATTTCATGCCCTCTATAAGAGAGAGCGAGCAGAGGCCGAAAAATATTCCTGCCAAAATCACTTTCATAAAAAACAGCTCGGAAAAGGCTGGAACGAAATCTATGGGATGATAAAAGTATTCAATTCCGAATGCTGCTGATACCTGATACCCGACAACGCCGGCTATAAAAGAAGGCAGCAGCACATCGTACATGATTACTCCGATAAACAGCACCTCTATACCGAATATAGCCCCGGCAATGGGTGTGCCGAAGACAGATGCAAACCCTGCGCTTATACCGCATATCACGAGTTTTTTACGGTCGGCATTATCGAATTTTAGTATATCCGCTAAAATAGACGAAACTCCGCCTCCTATCTGGGCACAGGGACCTTCTTTGCCTGCCGATCCACCGGTTGCAAGCGTTATAACAGTCGTAAGGAGTTTTACAGGAACAACAAGCACCTTTATATGGCCTGAACGCCTGTGTATAGCCTCGATGACTTTCTCAGTTCCGTGTCCCTCAGCCTCTGGAGCCAGGTACTTCGTGATAAAGGAACTTAGAAAAAAAGCTACGGGAAGGAGCAAAAAGAAATAGGAATACTTATCAGCATATGCCGTACTCCAACTCAGCGTCTTTAAAAACGCGGTTGTGGAAAATCCAACCAGTGCTCCGACTGCACTTGCGATAATAAACCATTTGAATATACTGACAAAAAGAATTGTTTCTTCGGCCAGACGTCTTCTCATTATCCGGTTACCTCCCCTGCCGGCAACCTATGCAGAGCAGCACCCAGCCTGTAGCAAGCATACTTAAAAATACAAAATTTAAAATGACAAAGGTTGATAAGTGGCACCTCCATTGTCAAGCTTAAGAATTCCGTAAGAACAGACATTTCCACGAAAAGCTCCCGGGTTGATAAAACGGCGTGAGCTTATAACAGTATCGGACGCAATATGTGTGTGCCCGAAGCAGACTATATCGACTCCGCAACGTTCCGCCTTTACATCCAGAGCCTGAAGGCCCTGGTTTACCCAAAATCTATCCCCATGGGTAAGGAGGAAACGTATTCCCTCAAGAGAGAAGACCTCAATCTCCGGACCTGTCCTTTGCTCATCCATGTTTCCTGAGACGGCTTTCATGGGCAGGCCGGTTTCTTCCCGGATACTGGTAGCATCCTGGTAGGTATCCCCCATATGAAAGAACAGGTCGAAATCACCTTCGCGGCGGATAAGCTCCACTGCATCACGAATGTTTGAATGGGTATCGCTTATAAGTAGAATTTTCATAGCTAACTATATTATCAGAATTAGAATGTTTTCCGCCCAGGCAGAATCAAAGTTTGGTATAGATATTTATGTAGACCATAGTCTCACCAGCCTCGGTAACACCACGAGCAATGCCCAGGGCAGGAGTGATATTCAACCTGTAACCCAGCGTCATATCGAACCTGGCCTCAACGCCAAGACCAACCTCCACATCTTTCCACTTAAGATCGCTCTTTCCACTCCAGACAATTCCGGTATCAGCAAATGGGCTTATATAAAGTTTATCGAAAAAAATGGGTTTTGTGTTGATACCGCGAAGCGGGTAAGCGATCGGCTGCCTTAATTCCAGGGTTGCCGTAGCCACATGTTTACCGATTTTGTCCCTTGAGGGATAGCCTCTAAGCGGAAAATCCAGGCTTTCGTTGGAAACACCTCCTATCTGTTGCAGATAGATTACATCTCCTTCAGAAAGAGCAGCTTTCAGTTTAGTATAAAGCACACTATGCCCTTTAAGGCGAATATATTCCTCATACGATCCGATATACTCTCGCAAATCAATATCGCTTCCTATATCTTTTGAATAGTTCCTGTAATATAAAGAAATCCTTCTTCCCTCTTCCCTGCTGATTGAGTACGGATAACGCAATGTATTATTAAACTCGATACCTGCAAAAATATTGTCTTTTTTTCTTTTAACATCTTTTCTGGAAAACTCTCCCGGTAGCGAGGCACTACTGTTTAACAGCTCTCGTCTTTTACGATGATATCCTATATATAGATTGTAGTTTGATTCCATGCGCCTGATCGGCACTGAAAAACTTGCAATGAAGCCTGAGCGTTTTTCATACAGGTTTTCTCCAGAGTCAGGTAAATTAGAGTATAAAACCGGTAAAGAGTAGGAATTCAGTCGAAACGTTGGATAAAACCTGTCATAGAGATAGGTTACATCGTGGTAGTTTTGTCCGCCTCCTCCCCTACCCGCCTCGGCCAGGTATGTATGGTAGCCAAGCACGTCCCGTCCGGCTGTGAAAGCGCCTAAGACCGGACCATAATGATCAGACCTGAGAGTGGGAAGCCAAAAGCGCGGATACATCGTCTCAAGTGCCGAGTACCGTCTGCTAAGTCCTGCCGGTTCATATCCGGAACGTCGTGCTTGCAGGTCTATGCGTTTGGAGGCATTTTCTGTCGTATAAAGATCGTCCCCGCTTCCGGCAGGCCAATCTACTTTAATCACAGGACCGGTATCTGTGCTCCATTTTTCAGGAGCATAATTGATCCATGCGGCCCTAAAACCACGCGAATGGTAGCTTGAAAAGTAGATGCGGGAACCATCAGGAGAAACCTCGGGCTGAAAAGCTCCGCCTATCAAGTTTGTTATACGGTATATTTTTTTCTCAGAAAGAGAGTACGCAAACAGGTTGTAAACTCCCGTTCTATCCGAAGTGAATATTATAAATCTGCTGTCTGGTGACCATACCGGATAAATGTTATCATGTGAGTCTTCAAGTATCACACTATTTTTGCCGTCCGCGCTTTCATCACTTTCGAATAAGTGCAAAGAAGTATTGCCGTTTGTATCTCTTACCGAAAATACAATACGCTTGCCATCCGGTGACCACCTGGGACCAGAGACCCTTACTCCCTGCCCGTAGTGCCTGATAATTTTCAACTTTTCTTCATCTTCGCTCAGATCGAGAAGCGCCAAGCTCTGGCCACTTACATCCACACTTACAAGCGCAAAAATGCTTCCGTCAGGCGAAAGATCAGGATCTTTTAGTCTCATTCCCTCAGTAAGGCGCTTAACCTTATTTTTTTTAATCTCATAAGAATAAAGGTCCTGGTAAAGGTTGTAGCTCCTGTGGATTTCTGCCTGGGTAAAAAATATACTCCGGCCATCCGGGCTCCATGTTATATTGTGATCAGAAATGAGCCGGTTAACCATAGCATATTGCTTCCGGCCGTTTTTATCCATAATAACAATAGTTTCATGCTTGTGAGGATCTATACTATTTAGGGCCAGAAATTCACCGTCCCTGGAAAGTCTCGGATTTGTAAGCCGTTCACCTTTAATATCCATTCTGTTTATATCTGTTAAAGGATATGTTTTAAGAATATCAACCTTTTTGGCATGTTCTTTTTTCAGATCTTGCAACATATCCCGATATAAAAAAATATAGCTTTTATCTGTTACTCCTGCTGCTGCGCCGTTTATAAAATACGGAACTCTTCCTGCATGTGCCATATTCAAAGCGCCAAGAGCTTCGTTTCCATAACGCCGGGCAATAAATTTCTGGAGCGCAAAACCATATATATAGAGACTGCTGCCTGCAGGCCAGTAAGGGATCTCGCCATTGATTTTGTCGATGGACAACAGGTTATCCTCTGCCACCGCTGTACGGAATATCATCTCGTAATATGCGTTTTTACCTCTACCCATTGGATTGTATTGGCTTTCAGCCCATGTAGCTATACCCTCGATCCACCAACGCGGCAGCAAAATGTTTGGAGGAACTGCGGCAACAAAAAGGAGAAAAGACAGCGGATCAGCGCCTGGAATCGGCTTTCCAAAGATATTTCTCATAACCCCGGAGTAACCTCTTGCAGGGTCCATGGTAAGAATGTGTGCGTATTCGTGTGTAATCACCAGCCTCAACCAATTCTCATACTGGCCTATACTCATGTCAGGCATGGGAGGTACCGTGTATATATATATCGAATTATAAGGCAGAACCGTGGCAAAACCGTTACTTATATCGGAACTGTCGATAAGCACCATGTTCGTCTTTTCGTCCGGCGTCCAAAGAAACCTGTCACTCAAAAGGCTATGTATATCTTCAGCCATACCTGCCGATTTCCTGGCCAATTCCTCCAAGCCCTGGTGAAAATGAATAATAAAGTGCTCACTCTCTATAGTTGAGAATTTAAACGAAGGGTCTATTTGGGCTGCATAAGTAGAGGGAAAAGAAGAAAAAAGAAATAAAAACAGAAAGAGAGTATTTTTCTTCATAGAAAGAACAATTTAAATCCCATTGTTTATTACCGGAGAAGAAAGCTGATTTTCAATATAACATTGGGTGCTAATCTTCACGAATATCCGGGTCAAGCGTCCGAAACATTGTTTCAACAGGCTCTACAACGGCAATATCACTACCGGCGGCAGCCCCAAGTTCCTTGAATTTACGTGCTGCCGGAAATACTCTTGTTTCCAGCGATCCAACCGCTTTGTTGTATGCCGTGCCGGCCTTTTCCAGGCCCTTGCCGGTTTCAACCATATGCTCGGACAAGACTCTCATACGTTCATAAAGCTGTTTACCAAGCTCGCTGATCTGCTGTGCGTTTTTTGCAACCTGCTCTTGTCTCCATCCGTATGCAACAGCGTGCAACAAGGCTATAAATGTTGTAGGTGTAGCAATTATAACCCGCTTCTTCATGCCGTCCTCAATTAAACTGTGGTCCTGGTCAACAGCAGCGGCAAAAAAAGACTCTCCGGGAATAAACATAACCACAAACTCGGGCGTCTCTTTGAATAGTCTCCAGTAAGCCTTTTCACCCAAGTTGTTCATGTGTTTACGAAGCTGTCCTGCATGATCCGCAAGATATCTCTTTCTCTGCTCTTCGGATTCTGCCGAAAGCACCTTTAGGTATGCTTCCAACGGCACTTTGGAATCAACAACTATTTCACGGCCGGCAGGAAGATGAACTACCATGTCAGGACGAATACGGACTGTATCAGAATCCACCGTAACCTGTTCTGTGAAATCACAATGTTCCGACATACCTGCCAGTTCAGCAACCCTCTTAAGAGTCATCTCTCCCCAACGGCCCCGTACCTGTGGCAAGCGTAAGGCCGTAACCAGGTTTCCGGTCTCTTTCCGGAGCTTGCTATTTGATTCTGTGAGAACTTTCAGCTGTTCTTCCAGGCTCGTGTATGCTCCATGACGGCTTTTTTCAATACCTGCCACGTGTTCTTCAAAGCGTTTTAACGAGTCGACAAGGGGCCTTACCAAGCCGTCTATAGCCTCCTGGCGCTTTCCAAGATCTCCTCTGGAGTCGGCAAGAACCTTATCAAACGTCTCTTTTGCCAAACTCATAAAGGCCCGGTTGGTGTTGTCAAGAGTATCTCCGGCCAGGGCTTTGAATGTATCAGTAAGTTTGCTTCCGGCTTCATCGAAAATTTTTCTCTCTTCGTTTAGGCGCTGGAGAGTCTCCTGTAGTTGTGTTTCAGCCCTGACCTTGGCTTCGCGCTCAACATCCAGCATGGATCTCAATTTATTAAGATCTTCATTGGCAGTATTGATCTGAATACGAAGCTCAGCAGTAGTGCCTTCAGCAGTGGCTGCCCTGTGTCGGGCTTCGGCCAGGTCAGCCGAAAAAGCAGCCTTAGAGCGGCTAGCGGCAATCAGCCAGACAATCAATCCGGTGAAGGCAGAAGCTGCCAATATAAATGCAATATATAGCGTATTGTCCATTGAGTGATTATTGTAACCGCTAAGCCACATAGGTGTCATGTAACTCGCCTCATGTTTTACTTGACATTCTAAGTTGCACTGTGATCAAATTAGCAATCATAGGGTTAAGATGGCTTTAATAACATACAAAAAACTTTTTAAAAGACTGAAACAAGCATCTTGATAATGCTAAATATTATTTGCCGGAAAGGAGGGAAGACTTTTGTTTTGGTGATTGTATTGTTCAAGATAGCTTATTTCATAAATCAAAAACGTTAGTAAATAACCTGTAAGGAGGTTTGTAATGAAAAGATTTTTACTGTTAGCATCACTTTTTGTTTCGTTGAGTATGGCGCAATCCGTGTTTGCAGCCGGATACGGCGCAGCAGGCTGCGGACTTGGTGCTATGATATTTGGTGATGAGCCGGGTATTGTGCAGATTTTTGCTTCCACAACCAACGGAACCGCAGGAAATCAGACATTCGGTATTACCTCTGGCACATCAAATTGCGAATCGAGCGGCCTCGTCATGTTAGAGAAAGAACAAGAACTATTTGTTGAGCAGAACTTCGACAGCCTTGCCAAAGATATGGCTATCGGAAACGGTGAAAGCCTGGCCACACTCTCGTTCCTACTGGGTTGCCAGTCCTCCACTGAACAACTTGGAGCATTTACACAGGAAAATTATGAAAAAATATACAAAGACGGCGTTACACCGGTTGAAATGCTGAATTCCATTAAAAGCGGCATTCAAAATGATTCAAATCTGTCTGCCTCATGCGGAGATCTAGCAATATAAATTATCCGCATTGATTTTAAAAAGGGGACGCGTCATATTGCATAAATTCATGTGTGAATGAAGCGTCTCCTTTTTTTGTATCGCCTTCTTTCAGCTCGGACTCAAGTAAAACATGGATAAAAACTGTGGCCACTTCCGGTAGGAAAGCCCCTAAAAGACTATAATTATAACCAATGATAAAAACACAGCTTTATTGTCTTATAACGTTTTTTTTTTGACTCTTCTTCCATGCGGTGCTGCTGATTACGCCAATGCGACCTACCTTGACACCCTGGTCGAGCAGGCTCTTCAAAAAAAACTGCATGAAAAGCGCTTCTGGCATCTTCTTGTGCACTATGGTCCTACCTTATTCGGCGGTTATGAAAGCGAAGAGGATGCCGCTTCCTTTTTTAATGCGCGTAACGGCAAGTGGGATCCTAAGGCCGAGATGGTTGCCACAATTCAAAGTTTTTTCAAAAAACCAGAAGACCTCCAGGCCAAAGAAGAACATCCACAATGCAACTTTCCCGCCCGTTATAAATGGTTGAAATCTGCAATACCTATAGATGAGACCAAGCTCCCAAAAGCTGATTGCCGGCGTCTCGATGGTTGGATGAGCGACCTTGATCCTGAAAGGATCACCCTTGTCTTTGCTTCGTTTTACATGAACAATCCGGCCTCTATGTTTGGGCATACCCTTCTTAGAGTCGATAAAAAAAGAGAAAGCGGTAGCGGCAACCTTCTCGATTACGGCATTAACTACTCTGTTGTCCAGGATTCAACCAACCCCCTGGTTTACTCTTTTAAAGGACTCTTCGGCTTGTCTCCAGGAGTTTTTTCCATATTCCCCTACTACACAAAGGTACAGGAGTACAGCAACTGGGAAAGCCGTGACATCTGGGAGTATGAACTCGACTTCAACCCGGAGCAGATGGAGTATATGCTCCTTCATCTCTGGGAACTGGGTGGCAACTATTTCGATTACTATTACTTCCAGGAGAACTGTGCCTATCATCTTCTTGCATTATTGGAAATAGCTGACCCAACCCTTCGCCTGAGAGAGCAGTTCACTTTTTCCGTTATACCCACAGATACTATCAAGGCGGTGATGAATGTTGAAGGATTGGTTTCCAGGGTGGTCTACAGGCCATCACTGCTCAGCCAGATGAAAAATAAAATCTTGTGGATGTCCAAGGAACAGAAGACTGTTTTTTCCCTCCTCACTAAAGACTTTAACTTTATTCAAGATGCTCGCTTTCAGAGTATGACCGTTCCTGAAAAGGCATTGGTTCTGGACGCATATCTCGACTACGCTCAAAATAAAAAAATGAGAGCAAGCGATGATGAAAAAGTCTTCAGCAAGAATATGAGAAAGGCGCTGCTTAAAAGAAGCAGCCTGAAATACATAAGAAAAGAGTCCCAGGTAACCAGGTTCTCTGAACCGCCCGAATTGAGTCACGGCAGTTCACAGTTCAGAATGGGTGTTGGTATATTCGAAAATGAAGCTTTCCAGCAATTGTCATTCCGACCGGCCTACCATGACTTGCTTGCAAAAGATACCGGATACAGCAAAGGATCTCAGATACTTTTTTTCGATTTGAACCTAAGATATTATAATGATCGAAAAAAAGTTAAAGTCGATAGGTTTAAACTGGTTGATATTATTTCTCTTTCACCCTATGATACGGCTCTCAAAAACAGGTCTTGGAGACTTAATTTCGGCATTGACACCATTAAAGATCTGGATTGTAACCTATGCAATTCTTTTAAGCTGAATTATGGAATGGGCTTGACATATCAACACTCTTTCAACTCACCTATGCTTTTATACGCATTCTTGGATGCCGAAGCCGAGGCCGCAAGTGGGCTGGGCAATAAATATAGAATCGGCGGTGGTCCGGCAGTCGGTCTTCTTCTGTCTATTACGGACAGCTGGAAGTTTCAAGCTGCGGCAGATTATCGATACTTTCCACTTGGCTTTAAATCAGAATATGTAGAGCTTGAAGCTAATCAGAGTTACACTATTGTGAAGGACCTTGATATAAGAATAAAATTTAACTCTTCAGCCTGGAATGAAGAGTGGCTTTTTTCCGTAAACTACTTTTTCTAGGTTTAAACTTATGCAAACAAGGGTAAGGCGGTATACTTATTTCACCAAAAAGACAAACACTTTTTTTCTGCTTATCCTGTTTTTTACCTGCCAGAACTGTTCCAATATTGTCTTTCAACCCTCTAAAGAGACTTTTTACGACCCAAAGACAATGGGGTTTGAATATGAAGATATTTATTTCAAAAGCTTGGATGGAACAATGCTTCACGGCTGGTTTTTTCCTGCCGGTTCCGACATCGATATAAAGGGAACCGTTGTATATTTTCATGGCAATGCTGAGAATATATCAACACATTTCGCTTCACTGGCATGGATAACCCGTTATGGCTACAATCTATTCATATTCGACTACAGGGGCTACGGTCAATCCAAAGGCAGCCCATCTCAAGCCGGTGTCAATGACGACGCACTTGCGGCATTAAATTATGCTATAAAAAACCTGCATCAAAAAATGAAGGACAAAAATGAAAATGTCAAATTGATAGTTTACGGACAAAGCATAGGAGGCAATATCCTTGTCCGGGCAATGGATGATCTCGAAAATAAAACGGAAATAGACGCCATAGTCCTTGAAAGCTCTTTCTCTTCTTATCGTGAAATCTCAAAAGAGAAACTTTCCCTGACATGTATCACCTGGCCTTTTCAGCCACTTGTATACGTCATAATGTCGGATAAATATTCTTCCCAAAATAGTATCAAAAGACTTCCGTCCGTGCCGTTGCTTGTTATTCACGGCGATAACGACAAAATCGTTCCTATTCACCACGGCAAAAAAATATATGATCTAGCTAATGAACCGAAAGAGTTCTGGCGTATCAAAGGAGGAAGACATATAAACGCTATGCATATTAACGGTGGAATATATAGAGAAAAGTTAGTAGACTTTTTGAATAAATTATAACCGTCTTAACCCTTTTGTTTGCGGCTGATTTACTTTGTATGAAAAGGCGTCATATTTTTCGCATGGCTAAAGAGCACATTTTTTCCGAAACACACTCAACAGACGGCGTGGAATAAAATCAATATTAATGTTATATTATTAGCCCGAAACACCTGTAATCGTTCAATACTTCAACAAAATACTTTAAGGAGGACAATATGGCAAAAAAGTACGTCTATTTTTTTGGTAACAAAAAAGCTGATGGAAAAGGAGATATGAAAGATCTTCTTGGCGGTAAAGGAGCCGGCCTGGCGGAAATGACTAGGCTGGGTATCCCGGTGCCACCTGGTTTTACCATCACCACCGAGGCCTGCAATGCTTTCTTCAAGGCAGGAAAAAAACATCCTGCCGGTATGTGGAAACAGGTAGAGAATGAGATGAAGAAAGTCGAAAAAGAGATGGGTATGAAGTTCGGAGATCCTAAAAATCCGCTTCTTGTTTCTGTCCGTTCAGGGGCAAAATTCTCTATGCCGGGCATGATGGACACCGTGCTTAATCTTGGCCTCAACGATGTAACGCTCGAAGCTCTTATCAATAAGACAAACAACAAGAGGTTCGGCTATGATGCCTACCGCAGGTTCATCACAATGTTTGCAAACATAGTGATGGGAGTCGACCGCATGAAATTCGAAAACACCCTGGAAGCCATGAAGGAAGAAAAGGGGGTTGCCAACGATACCGATCTTACAGCAGAGGATCTCGAAAAACTCTGCGATCAGTACAAGAAAATATATAAAAAAGAACTCAAGAAGGATTTCCCCCAGAATCCATATGAGCAGCTTAAAATGGCAATAAACGCAGTGTTCGGCTCGTGGTTCGGCGAACGCGCCTATAAATATCGCACATTAAACGGTATATCACACGATCTGGGTACAGCTTGTAATGTACAGACTATGGTATTTGGCAATATGGGTAAAACCTCAGGCACCGGTGTGGCTTTCACCAGAAACCCTTCTACCGGCGAGAAAAAATTCTTCGGCGAATTTCTCCTCAACGCACAAGGTGAAGATGTAGTGGCAGGCATACGAACACCTGTACCTGTCTCGCGTCTACAGAAGAAACTGCCAAAGTGCTATGATCAACTGGTAAAAATCTATAAGAAACTCGAAAAACATTACCGTGATATGCTGGACATCGAATTTACTATTCAAGAAGGCACTCTCTATATGCTTCAGACACGTGTGGGCAAACGTACTGCCAGCGCCGCTCTTAAAATTGCGGTGGATATGGTGAAAGAGAAGCTTATTGATAAAAAGACCGCTGTACAACGTATTGATCCCGCCCAACTGGACCAGTTGTTGCACCCTACTATCGATCCTAAGGCAAAGGTAGAAAAAATAGCCAAGGGGCTGCCCGCCTCACCCGGAGCTGCCGTTGGAACAGTGATATTTACAGCCGACGAAGCGGAAACCGCAGCCGAAAAAAACGAAAAAGTTATTCTTGTTCGTACGGAAACATCACCAGATGATATCGGCGGCATGTATGCAGCTCAGGGTATTCTAACCGCCCGTGGCGGTATGACATCTCACGCTGCTGTGGTTGCACGAGGCATGGGTAAGTGCTGCGTTGCCGGTTGCGGCGCTATCTCTATCGACGAAGAAAAGAAAATATTTACGGTGGGAGACCTGACGGTAAAAGAAGGAGATTATATTACACTTAACGGCACCACCGGCGACGTTGTTCTTGGTGAAGCTAAACTTATTAAGCCTAAGCTTACCGGCAATTTTGACCAAGTAATGACATGGGTGGACCAATACAGTAAGCTCGGAGTCAGGGCAAACGCCGATACACCTCACGATGCTAAAGTGGCTCTTGGTTTCGGTGCCGTCGGCATAGGCCTGTGCAGAACAGAACATATGTTTTTCGAAGAAAGCCGTATCAAGGCTGTACGTGAAATGATACTGTCTAATTCGATTGAAGGCAGGCAAAAAGCCCTTAAAAAACTCCTTCCTATGCAGAAGGGAGATTTCATCGGGATACTAAAAGAGATGAAGGGTCTGCCTGTCACCATAAGACTGCTCGATCCGCCGCTGCATGAATTCCTGCCTCACACAGATGAGGACCTCAAGGCGCTGTCAAAGAGCATGGGAGTTCCCGAGGATAAACTGAGAGCCAAGAATGCATCACTTCATGAGTTTAACCCGATGCTCGGTCACCGTGGATGCCGTCTGGGTGTAACATATCCGGAAATTTACGAAATGCAGGCTCGCGCAATTATGGAAGCAGCATGCGAGCTTACAAAAAAGAAGATCAAAGTTATTCCGGAAATTATGATTCCTCTCGTAGGGCATGTAAACGAACTCAAACAGATGCGTGAGGTTGTCGAGCGTGTAGCCAAAGAGACAATTGCAAAGTACAAAACTAAGGTCAACTATACTATAGGCACAATGATCGAACTCCCGAGGGCGGCGATAACCGCGGACGAAATTGCACCCTTTGCAGACTTCTATTCATTCGGCACAAACGACCTTACCCAGACTACATATGGCCTTTCACGTGACGACGCAGGCACATTTCTTCCCTCTTACGTAGAAAAAGGGATACTGGAAGATGATCCATTTGTCACTATTGATCAAAAGGGTGTGGGTGCCCTGGTGAAAATGGCTATCGAGAAAGGCCGTTCTGTAAAGAAGAGGATGAAGATGGGCATATGCGGTGAACACGGAGGAGAAGCCCGTTCTGTTATGTTCTGCCATCAAATAGGGTTGAATTATGTAAGCTGCTCCCCCTACAGAATTCCTATTGCAAAACTTGCCGCTGCCCAGGCCAATCTGGCTGAGGCAGGAGGCAGGGACCTAAGTAAATCGACTGTCTGACCAGTCGGAGAAAAAAGATGATGTGATTGAAAGCGGGGCGGATTTTTCGTCCCGCTTTTTTTGTGACAGATATTATCATTTGAAAGAAAAGGAGGAAACATGAAAAACACATTTATATTTATAGCTTTTGTACTATTTGTACTAGGATTTCTTTATTCGATATCCGGTTCCCGCGCACCACGTATTCCAGAGGATAAGTTACATAAAATCATTGATACCACAGTAACTTGTATAGAGTGTCATAGTGCCACAGGAGAAACTCCAAGAGGGGAAAAACACCCCCCTAAAGATCAGTGTCTTGAGTGTCACAAAGTTAAAAGAAACAGAAAAGTAGACTGAGTTTAATATCTTTTTTGGATTGCCGATATATTAAATAACTGATCCACGGCGTAACGCTAAAGAGACGCTTTAACCGCGTTTGGACCACATAAACTTTTACATAACATATAGGTTTCAGCAATTTGGATATCGCAACACTTATAGGCATTGTCAGCGGATTTGCTCTGGTTTTAGGTTCTATACTATTAAACAGTCCGCTTTCAGCATTTTTTAATATTTCAGGGCTGGCGATCGTGGTTGGCGGAACCATAAGCGCCACGTTGATAATGCAGAAACTAAACGTAGTAATGGGCGCTGTTTCGGTGGCGATGAACGCGTTTTTTGTAAAAACCGAACCTGCCGAGCAGTTGATAAAAGAGCTTGTAAATGTGGCAACCAAGGCAAAAAAGGGAGGAATTCTTGCACTTGAAAATGAAAAGGTGGACAACCACTTCCTGGCCAGAGGAATAAGGATGTCGGTTGACGGGATCGAACCCTCTGAAATCTCCTACGCTCTGCAAATAGAGCGTAATTCTCTTGTATCACGCCACGAAACAGGACAGTCTGTATTTAAGTTTATGGGCTCTACCGCTCCGGCAATGGGCATGATCGGGACTTTGATAGGACTTGTTCAGATGCTGCTGAACATGAGCGACCCGGCTATGATCGGACCGGCCATGGCAGTGGCGCTTCTAACCACGTTTTATGGCGCTGTTCTGGCATTTCTTATCTTCAATCCTATTGCCGAAAAACTTGCCGATAGAACAAATGCGGAAAAACTCAACATGGATATTATAATTACTGGAATTGACAGCATAACAAAAGGAGTTAACCCGAGAATCCTGGAAGACAAGCTGCTTTCATTCCTTGCGCCTAAAGCAAGAAAGATTAAATAACCTGGTTTCTGCATGTCTGAAGAAAACTGTAATAAGTCTGAAGCCGGCGCTCCTGCCTGGATGGCGACCTTTGGAGATCTGATGTCGCTGCTGCTGACATTTTTCATACTTCTTCTGTCATTTGCCGAGATGGATATAGTCAAATTCAGGGATGCCATGGGTTCAATCCAGAAGGAGCTTGGCGTTTTCAAAACAGGCCCAGGAATGTTTAAGCCATCAACAACTCCTTCGGTGATCGATACACCGCTAAAACCTTCCTTGCCGCAACCAAAAAGAATCAAGGAAACTATCAAGGAAGAAGGTAAAATTAAATCTGAAATCGAAGAAAAGCTGAAAACTCTCATTCAAAAAAAGGGGCTTGAAAAAGATGTGAGTGTCGAAAAAAACGCAAGAGGCGTGGTGGTACGAGTCAGGGGCAGACTGTTTTTCAATCCTGGAACAGCTGACATAAAAGATGGAATTGCGCCTCTTTTAAACGAACTAGGAGAAGTTATGAAAGAGTTTCCTTACAATATGTCGATAGAAGGACACACCGACAACGTTCCCATAAGAAGCAGAAGATTTTCTTCAAACTGGGAACTTTCAGCCGCCAGAGCGTATTCAGCTCTCAAATACCTGAATGAAAACAAGAATATTGACACAAGCAGGCTCAGTATTGCCGGGTTCTCTGATACAAGGCCTCTGACCTCTAATGATACGCCGGATGGCAGGGCTAAAAACCGAAGAGTTGAGTTCGTTTTTTATAAGCAGGATGAGAGATGACAGATCATATGGTTGGGTGTAGGGCCTAAGGCTCCATGCATCTGACTAAGGCTCAAAAAACACCTTAAGTGTAACCTTGCTCAACCCTGCAAGTTATTCCATTGCCTGATAAATTCACCGTAGTCCACAGGCATAGATTCGTTGAAGGCTTTCTGAAACGAACTGCCGCTTTTCATAGATTCCAGTATATACTTAATTCTGTCAATACCGTATCTTTCAATCAGGAAAGACACAGCGGAAAAACTTACAGAATAGGCAACTTGTGCCTGTGCAGCATTCAAAGCCATGAAAGAACCCTCAAGACTTCTAAGATCGGTCACAAGGCGCACCTGTGGAGCCGGTCTCCTTCCCTCCAGGTACATAGCCAGCCCCTCATTCAACCAAGTGGGACATTGTTTTGTAAAGCTGTGCACTACAGCATGAACATACTCATGCGTAAGTACATGCTCAAGCCTGGGGTCGTCTTCATCCAGGTCCTTAATCGGCAGACGGATCTTACCGTCATATAATCCACCGGTCCAGCCTGGTCCCAGGGTCACCTCTCTGAAAGACCGCTCTGAGTATAAGATTACGGATACGGACCTGTCCGGATAAAGGCGAAGCTCGGTTCCCACCCTTCTATAAGCATCGTCCAGCAAGCTTAGAACAGTATATCCCAACCCCCTGTAGTTAATGCTGTCATAGTAGACATCGAAGTGGTCGGAGCTCTCAAGTATAAAACCATCCTGGGCAGAGTTTTCACGAAGAATTTTATCGTATAATTGCTTCATGTACCGGTCATCAGGCTCTAACTTGATGTATTTTTTAATCACATCCAAAGCGCTCTCAAGCTCCTCAGCCTTGTATAAAGCAAGACCGAGAGTTTTTAGAGTCTCAGTATCGTCTGGTGAAAGTCGTCGTGCCTTCTTTAGATAAAACAATGCCATACGATTACTACCTACCGGTTGATCCGCCATATAATTGGCGCGACCGAGTTCACGAACAACGTTTAGGTCATCCGGGTATTCGCTATAAAGCTGCTTGAGGATAGGTATAGCCGCAACATAATCAGCAGCCTGCAGATAGGCCTTAGCTTCCGACGCCAGAGCTGTGTAACGCTCATCGGTTTCTTTTAGAGTAAAATCTTTAGGGGCTCGGGCGTTCTGTTTCGAGAAAGTCAATCCGTCTTGCTGCTTCTTTGGTAACGTAATAAGCGGAAGATCATGTTCTGTTTTGAAATCAGGAGGTTCTGGTTCTACAGCATCAAAACCCGGCATTAAAGTGTCAGAGCCCTTGAACTCTGTAAGATCACCTATCGGCCTGACGGATTTATCTGGAATGAGCAGATAGACGTTTAACGAGATAGCCGCAAAAAGAGCGATTAGAATAGTGATTCTGCAATAAATCTGTTTTTGCTGCTTCAGGGTTAAACCTTATGGACTTGCGCAAGATCTACTTAGAATCATCCAGTGAAGGAACCTCAGCCGGAAGTATAGGTGTAAAAGACGGATCTATTAGGTAGCTGCTACGAAAATACATCATTGCCTTATCCATCATGCCCTTTTCATAATAGGCATAGCCTAGATAATATAGCCCCTGTGTATCAACCGGGTTTTCATCCACGTACGTCTCGAGTTCTGCGATCGCAGCGTCCATGTCACCTTTATTATAAAAGTTTATTGCTGTCTCCAAAGATGCAGCTCCGGCAAAACATGGAATAAAGATAGTCAAGAAAAGCAAAAGAATAACTCTCATAGCAAAACCTCCTATAAATTTTACAACTTTACCTGAATTGTATCTAAAAAAACAGTTTTTTACAAGACATCATGAAGCCGCATGTATTTCCAAACTTTATTATTTAAGCTGTTTAAAAAACATTTAAAAACAATCGAAAAGTTATTTAAGCAACTTATCTCACTCAGTAGAGACAATATGCTTGCCAACCACTATACCACCGATAAAAGTACTCATAACAAATGTAGCCAAAATAACATAAACAAACCTGCTGGATAACCTGTTTATTTTCTGCACATTGAAGGCAAACGTTTTATAAGTGGCCTTGTAATAAAGCTCTGTAAGCTGATTCAGCTTACCGGCAGTATCATTCAGCGAAGCAACAGTATCCCTGATATCTTCCAGTGAACTGCCATTTACAGATGCATGAGCCGCCAAAACTGCTTTTTCCATATACTTTTCGAACAGGTGTTCTATTGTTTCAAGCTTTTTATCCGCTGTAATACGTTTCAGAAGGCGCAAGTTTTTTCTGACCCTCTCCGCTGTTACAATCCCCTGAGCAATGAAGTCTTCATCCGACTCGGAGACCGCCGTTAAAAGGTGTTCTCTTGTTTGGCGCATCGAATCAATAAGTTGACTTGTCAGGTTAAGAGCCGGATATATTTTGTCCTGAAGATCACTTGAGCAGGTCCGTATCTGCCGACCGCTGAATACAGAGTAACCCATGGGAGCAGCAAACATGAAAAGGATCAACATGAAACCGCAGAGAGATTTTGTCCGAATACCCATTACTCCAAATATCAAATATAAACCTTCACCCTTTATAAAAGCCAAGTTACACGGTTTTACCGCTAAACTTGGTTTAAAAACGCCAGAAACATAGACATGTCAGTTAGAGATATCTTCAATAGACAACACTTTTACAGAATCATCCACTTCTTTTATATCAATATATCCAATAGCATTTTTATTGTACCTGACAAAATCCAGCACATCACCGGAAGAAGACAGCACTCTTGGCGGTTGCCCTTTACCGGAAAGCGCCTGTTTCAGATAAAACTTATCCATTCGAGAGGCGCTTTTGGCCAGAATAATATATGAAAATTTTTTTCGTATGGGATCTCTCTTTTTGAGATTAACCGCCTCTATTTTCTTCCCTGTGGGCCAAGTGTTTTTTTTAAGCTTGTAAATATTTTTAAGATCTTTGCTGCTTATAGTGGATACAGGGTTTTCAGGGTTTACTATAATTGCTATTTCTGAAAAGTTTTTTGATTTTTTTTCTACAGATATACCTGCAAAAGCTCCTGCAAAGTTTTTAGTAAATGAGAGGCCTTCAAGCAGGATTAACAACAGAAGGGCGATACTTAATACCGGAACTCGCCTTAAATTCATATTCAGCCCTCCTTTAAAATACAAACGATACAGATGCACGAAACATGTGAGTCTTATCTGTATCACTTGGCAATGATATATCATCCGGCTTAGAGAGCACGTGATAATCGTACTCACCCTTCAAGATAATATTATCGGTAAAATCATAACCTGTCCCGATAGACCACTTAGTTGCACCGTTTTCATATATCATATAGTCTTTGTCCCTGAAGTAATCATATGCGATAAAGGGAGAGAACTTTTTACTGATATAAACTAATCTGACATAATACGAATACTTGCTTTTTCTGTATTCATACTCACTATACGCATACTCGGACAAAAGATTTAATCTATCGAAAATTGTAATATCCAGATCGGCTCCATACAGGTTGTTTCTCCCTTTATAGTTCGAATCGTCAACCGTAAGATAAGACACCCCAAACTTTAGACTATCGTTCAAAACAGTCAACCTTATCCTGCCTCCAAGCAGCTTATCCTTGTTTTTGTCTATACCATCCTCACCCCTTTGCCCATTCCCGACATATAGGCTGTAGTCAAGCTCCGCCTTTTTCCCCAGGTAT
>Ga0256830_1000341_pt1 | contig 39642 bp, 37 predicted proteins | sample 128326metaG_FD_190537 | JGI IMG/M metagenome (GOLD analysis project Ga0256830, IMG submission 190537) | Hydrothermal vent microbial communities from Lau Basin, Pacific Ocean - 128-326 | ecosystem: Environmental > Aquatic > Marine > Hydrothermal vents | place: Pacific Ocean: Lau Basin | collected...
AATGCCCTGGAAGAGCAGGAAGGTTAAGGAGATCGAAAGTGTTAAAAAAAGGGCCGTGATCCAAACCGGTCGGAAGCTGCTTTGCGCCCGGGGGGGCTGAGGTGTTTTCCCGGAAGGTTGAAGGGAGGTCTCCATTTTAAGCCTCTGGAAATAGCGCGCGAAAGCGGCGGCGTCGGCCCGTCTGAATCCGGGTCGGCACGCCTATTTCTCCTCGGAAAAAGTAATGCGCGGTGAATCAACCCACGGGGTGTCTATTTCAAGAAAAGGGATAAAAAAAAGAAAATAGTCCACATAAAAGGGGCGTTTTACCGCCTGCATTTGGGATTTCACGCTGACATAAAGATGGTCTGTTTTATTGAGTCCTTCAAGCGTCGTGAGTTTTTGATGTTTGATTCGGGTCACCATTTCTTTCATGGCTTCGAATTCCGATACGGTTGTTTCCGTTGTGTTTTGATCGTCCGTGCGGGTGACGGTGTAATGTTTTTTCAAGGTATCGTACTTCACCGTATAGCGGATTGTTTTGGAGAGCAGTTCTTCGTCGAACCAGCGTTTTTCTTTTTTGTGCAGTACGAAGTAATAATAAAAATTTTTGGGGATGCCGTTGTGGATGTCTTCGACGGTCTTTTTTTGAAAACCGCTGCGGAGCCTTGCTGAAACAAAAAGGCTTCCGTCGCGGGTTTCAACAAGGAGATCCTGTATCTGCGGACTGCTGCGGGCTTCCGGTGTGGGACTTAGTAAAAAGGATGAAAACAAGGCAAAAAAGAGCAAAGGTGAGTTTCCGAAAAGCTTGCGTGACTGTGGTTCGGCTCGTTTGAATCGATAGCGGGGACGGAAAAAAGAAAGAAGTCGCACGAGATTTTAGACGCTCCAAAGCATGATTAAGCAGGTCAATCGCGCCTGCATTCTAGCACTTATGCGAAGCGGAGTCCAAGCGGGGCCCCTTCCCCAAATTCCGAAATTGCGGAATTTGAAACCGCCGATTTGCCTGCTTATACTGCGTTAGTGTCTCGTTCGGGGATGCTTGAAATCCCTCGCCTTCCGGCGAAGATAAGGTTGGCGTTGTCGCTTTGCGACTTGTCATTTCGAGCGAAGGGAGAAATCCGGCCCTGCCGTTTCGAAGCATCGCGAGAAATCTAAGGTTTCTCAGTCACTTCGTTTCTTCGAAATGACAGGCAAGGTTTTTCAGCGTGTCGGCATCGGATCGCGTCGATTTCAATCGACCCGCCGCGAACCCCGCAACTTATTGTCGAGGGTCGTTCAGTTGAGTTTTTCAAGGGATAAAATTTTCGGATTCAAGGCGCAACTTGTAGGGAATAGCCCGTTACAAAATTTGTAACACAGAGGCTGGGTATTTTTGCCTTGAAAAAACAATTCATGACTGAATCAAAGCTGCCTTAAAACCTGTCCCGTGTGGGACTGCGGTACTTGTGCCACCTGTTCCGGTGTGCCGGTGGCGACGACGGTCCCGCCGCCCGTGCCGCCTTCCGGGCCGAGATCAATAATCCAATCGGCATTTTTAATCACATCTAGGTTGTGCTCGATGACGACGACGGTATTGCCGGATTCGGCAAAACGGTTCAAGATGTCCAGCAAACGTTGAATGTCGGCAAAATGCAGGCCCGTCGTCGGTTCGTCGAGGATGTAAAGCGTTTTGCCCGTCGCCCGCTTGGAGAGTTCTTTGGAGAGTTTGATGCGCTGCGCTTCTCCACCGGAAAGCGTTGTCGCGGATTGCCCTAATTTGATATAACCTAAACCCACTTCCTGAAGCGTGAGCAGTTTGCCGGAGACGGAAGGAATGGCTTTGAAAAAAGACACGGCATCATCCACCGTCATATCCAGAATATCGGCAATGCTGCGATTGCGATAGCGGATATCCAGTGTTTCGCGGTTATAGCGTTTGCCGGTGCAGACTTCACACATCACGTACACATCCGGCAGGAAATGCATTTCGATTTTAATCAAGCCGTCTCCCTGGCAGGCTTCGCAGCGGCCGCCTTTCACATTAAAGGAATAGCGTCCGGCCTTGTAGCCGCGCACGCGCGATTCGGGCAATTGTGCAAAGAGATCGCGAATAAAGGTAAACACGCCCGTATAGGTCGCGGCGTTTGAACGCGGGGTCCGGCCGATGGGACTTTGGTCGATGTGGATGATTTTGTCGATCTGCCCCATGCCGGTGATTTTTTCACAACGACCGGGTTTTTCTGCGCTGCGGTTGATGTGTTGCGAGATATTTTTATAAAGGATTTCAAGCACGAGCGTCGATTTTCCGGAGCCGGATACCCCGGTGACACAGGTAAACAGGCCCAAGGGAAAATCGACGTTGATGTCCTGAAGATTGTTTTCGGCCGCTTTTTTTATTTTTAAATAACCCTTGGCCTTGCGTTGACGAGGCGGCAGGGAGATGGCGGCTTCTTTTGAAAGGTAACGGCCTGTCACGGAATCCGGGTTGTTCAAAATATCTTCCGGCGTGCCTTGGGCTACGACCTGCCCGCCGTGTACTCCTGCGGCCGGGCCGATGTCGATGACCCAGTCGGCGGTTTGTATTGTTTCTTCGTCGTGCTCAACAACCAGTACCGTGTTCCCGATATCCCGCAAATGCCGCAGTGTTTCCAAAAGGCGTCGATTGTCGCGCTGATGCAGCCCGATGCTGGGTTCATCCAGGATATATAAGACGCCGACCAATGAAGAACCGATTTGTGTCGCGAGCCGGATGCGCTGGCCTTCGCCGCCCGAAAGGGTGCCCGCATTGCGATCCAAATTGAGATAATCCACGCCCACATTCACAAGAAAACCCAGTCGTTCCCGCACCTCTTTTAAGATGCGCTGCCCGATCAACATTTCCCGTTCCGATAAAACCAAGCCGTCCACAAAGGCCAAGGCCGCTTTAATCGACAGACGGCTGAGGTCGGCGATGGATTTTCCGGCGACTTTAATGGCCAGACTTTCCGGTTTGAGGCGTACGCCTTTACAGGTTGGGCAGGGATGTAAGGCCATGTAGGTTTCGATTTCCTGACGGATATAGCTCGAGTCCGTTTCTTTGTAACGTCGTTCCAAATTTGGAATGACGCCTTCAAAGGGGCGTTTGTAGGTGATGCGTTCGCCGTCACGCATACCGGTAAATTCGATTAATTCGCGGCCTGAGCCGTAGAGCAGTGTGTTTTGATGTATGGCGGCCAGTTTACGAAAAGGCGCAAGTCGGTCGATTTGATAATGTGCCGAAAGGGATTCCATGATTTGCTCATAGAAAATTGAGCCCCGCCGCGCCCAGGGTTTAATCGCTCCGTCTTGGAGCGAAAGGGAGGGATCGGGCACGACGAGATCGGGATCGACATCAAGTGTTGTGCCCAGGCCGTCACAAGCCGGGCAGGCCCCATGCGGCGAATTAAAGGAAAAAAGCCGGGGTTCGATTTTGGGATAGCTGACGCCGCAGTCGATACAGGCCAGATGTTCCGAAAAAAGCAGCAGTCCATCGCCTTTTAAAATATAAACAATGCCGTCGCCCATTTTTGCGGCCAATTCCAGTGAATCGGCTAAACGCCGTTCCAGGCCGGTTTTGACAATGAGGCGGTCGATGACGATCTCGATGTCGTGTTTTTTATTTTTTTCAAGCCCGGGGAGTTCTGTTTCCTGTGAAAGGTCGATAATTTTTCCGTCAATGCGAACGCGCACAAAGCCCTTTTGTCGGATATTGTGCAGCTCTTTTTTATATTCCCCTTTCCGGCCCCGGACGAGGGGGGACAGTAAGTGGATTTTTTCGCCTGCGGGAAACCGCATGATGGCATCGACCATTTGCTGAATGGTTTGGGATGTGATTTTTTTGCCGCATTGATAACAATAAGGATGGCCGATGCGGGCAAAGAGCAGACGGAAATAGTCATATAGTTCGGTGACCGTTGCGACTGTAGAGCGCGGATTTTTGCTGGTGGTTTTTTGCTCAATGGCGATGGCGGGGGAAAGGCCTTCGATGGCATCGACATCCGGTTTATCCATCTTGTCCAGAAACTGCCGGGCATAGGCCGAGAGCGACTCGACATAACGTCGCTGGCCTTCCGCATAAATCGTATCAAAGGCGAGAGAAGACTTCCCGGAGCCGGAAAGCCCGGTAATGACAACAAGTTTGTCACGCGGGATTTCAAGGTCGATATTTTTAAGATTGTGCTCGCGCGCGCCTTTGATGTGGATTTTTTGTTCTTTCATCGGGCTTGTCTTTCCAGTGGTAATTGTTAAGGAACAGGCCGGAATTTGAAATGATAGCACGGCCTTTTCGACGCTGTAAATGTGTTGACGGATCTTGAAAGTCTTTGAAGGATGTTGTGTTTGTATGTCGGTCGTGATCTTAGGCCGCAGGGGCGAGTGTGACGACTTGTTCTGTTTCGACGCATTCGGGATGGGTCGTGAATAGGATGACTTGGCGCTTTTTTGCGATGATTTTCAGGATTTTGATTGCGGCTTCGCGTGAAGCGGGGTCCAGGCTTTCAAAGGGCGCGTCCAAAAAGAAGGGGAAGGCAATTTTGGAAAACTGGCTCAAGCTGGAAAGCGCCAGGGAAAGAAAGACCTGATCAGCCAAACCGGGACTGAGATGATGCAAAGGGTGTTGCCCGAGTCGGATTTCACCGTTTTCCGCGACCTTGATGGGGGCGCTGTTTTGAGGCTGAAAGCGGCGATAGAGAATGCCCGCATCATGTTCCAGTCGTTCGCGGCTGGGTTTTGTCCCGTTTTCTCCCATGTTAAGCAGGGTGGGAAAAAACGAGGTTTCCCCGCTTTGGGAAAGGGAATCCAAGTCCGGCAGTCCCGAAAAGGCGCTGTCCGGCGCGGCTGCTTCGGGCGCGGTGTCCCGAAGCACTTCCTGAAGACGGTAAACTTCTTCCGAAAGACTTTGATGATCCTTCAGCTGCTCCCGGAGTGTCTCTGCTTGTTTATCAAATTGTTCGGCTTTTTCGCGCAGACTTTCAGGGGTTTCGCCTGCCAGCAGTGTTTCAATCTTGGCCCGGGCAGCTTCCTTTTTTTGTTTGAGCGTGCTGTAGGCGTTTTGTCGGCTCTTTAATTCGGACAAGTCTTTTGCCCCGGTTTTTTTCATCATCGCATAGATTGCGGCATAGGTTTTTTCAAATTGTTGCTCCCGTTTGCGCACACGCTCATCAAGGTGATGCAGGTTTGCTTCTAAACGGTTTTGTGCGGCGGTCCGTTTCATCCGCTTAAAATAGGCGAAGCCGCTCAGCGCAGTCCCCGTCAAAACGCCTGTTAGAAAAACGTAACGCAGAGGGCCGGAAAGCGAAATCACAAAAGGCAATAAAAATGATGCAGTGATCAACAACAAGCCGATGATCCGCAGAGGATCTTTGCGTTGCGTTTCCTGTCTTTTCAAAATTAATGCGGCTTCAAGGCCCTGCCCTTCTGTTTCAAAGGTATCGAAATCATCCGCCAGCTTTTTTTCATCTGCTTCAAAGTTTTGCATTTGCTCAGGTTTGATGAGGTTTTCCGAGGAAAAATGTGAAAATTTCTCTGTTTCGGCTTTGTTTATTCCTTGAAGCCTTTTCTCGATCTCTTCAACTTCGCGGATACGTTTTTTGATTTCGTCGGCTTCATCCCGCTTGCGAAGCATTTCGTCGTCGATTTCGGCCAGGGCGTCCAGTTTTTGCTGTGCGTCTTTCAAGGCCTGTTCTTTTTCAGCGCGTTCCGCGCGCTGCGCGTCCGGTATTTGAGGCGGCGGGAGGGTTTTGTTTTCAGCGCCGAAACCGGTACGGGTTTCCGGCGGAAGGTTTTCAGGAAGCGGGAGCTTGCTGATGCCTTGCCCGCGCGCAAGTCGTGAAGGCAGTCGGAATGGATCAATCATGAAGAGCAAGGCGCGTTCCCCTTCATTCAAGCCGCCCGTGTTTGTTTTCAACCAAAGTGAGATTTTATCGTAGTCGGTTTCAAGGGTTGTGAACTGCTTGCCGGTGCTTTCTTTTTTTGAGAGATTCCACATTTCCTTTTTGTAATCTCGGGCGATGCGGTAGCGCGTGGCGTCCCGGATTTGAAAGGTGACGGCGGCTTGCTGTGTCTGATCTTCAAAAAAAGCGATTCGGGCGGGCGGCGTATTAAAAAGCAGCGAAGAGAGCACCTGATAGATTATCGTCTTTCCGGAACCGTTTTCACCCACCACGACATTTAAGCCGGGTTTGAACACAATACGTTTTGCTTGCGCAAAGGGACGAATGCCGTATAGGTCAACTGCCAAAAGGATCATGTCAATCGTGCCGCTATCGTTGATTTTAAACGGGTTATAATAAAGAAAGTATATCAGAAGATTTGAAAAGGCGGCGTTTGGCCCCCTCTGTTCCTTCGCAAACAATAGTGATGTTTTGAATATGAAACGCCCTGATTTCAGTCCGGGTCGAATTGTTCAAGAGATAAGGTGTTCAGGTTCGAGGGGGTGTTCCATCTTTCACTCATACCCCATGCGATCCATCAGTCGAATGGCTTCTTTTTGTCGCGTTCCCGCCTTCGCCAGATTGTTTTCATCTTGTTTGAACGTTCCCCAGGCGGCGACTTCCGAGGCGGGTTTGACTTTGGGATTTACGGGATACTCCATATTGCTGTCGGCAAAAAGGTTTTGCGCGTCTTTTGAGGAAAGCCACTCCAAAAGTGCGGTTGCGGCGTTGGTTTTTTTGCTGTGTTTGGTCACGCCCGCACCTGAGATATTCACATGCACGCCCCGACCGTCCTGGTTGGGCCAAAACAGCGCCAGCGGCAGATCCGGTTTTTTTCGCAAAAGCCGTCCGAAATAATAGGTATTCACGATGCCGACATCACACTGTCCCGCAGCAATGGCTTCGAGGACTTTGGTGTCGCTTGAAAAAACGGCTGCGGCCAGGTTATTAATCCATGATTTAATGATGCGTTCTGTTTTTTCTTGTCCGATCTCGGCGATCATCATGGCGACGAGCGATTGATTGTAGACCTTTTTACTTGTGCGCAGGCAAAGCCGGTTTTCCCAGACCGCATCGCCCAAGGCTTCATAGGTGGATAAGTCGGAAGGTTTGACCTTTTCCGTATTATAAACAATGGTCCGGGCGCGAATGGAAAGCCCGAACCAATGGCCTTGCGGGTCACGCAAATGGCGCGGCACGTTTTCTTTCAGGATTTCTGAGTTGACCTGCAAGAGCACACCTTGTTCCACGGCTTGCCAGAGATTGCCCGCATCGACGGTAATAAGCAGATCCGCCGGGGTATTGGGGCCTTCGGCTTTCAGGCGTACCAGAAGTGTGGCGGCCTTGTCCGTCAGGAGTATAATCCGGGTGCCGGTTTCTTCGGTGTAGCGATCCAGCACGGGTTTGATGAGGTGTTCCTTACGGGCGGAATACACAACCAATTCCTCCGCCGCGAAGAGTGCGGGATTAAGGCCGAATGAGATCAGCACGAGCGAGATTAAGAGGGCAATGCGGACAAAACGGGGGCGAACGACGGCAAACATGGTGTTACTCCTTATTTATTTTGGTTTGAAAGTATTGATAATCACTATCAATACTAGAGCAGCCGGGACGGTGCTTGTCAAGCATTTAAGCGAGGATGAATCGGCATGATTTGATATTTTTATGAGGAACAGCCCAAATTCCGCGATCGCGGAATTTGAAACCGCCGATTCGCCTGCTTATACTGCGTTACCGGTAATTTGGCGCCTCACCGTATAGGTGAGTAGGCCCCCGGTCGCCAAAATGGCCGCAGGCCGTATCGTTCAGGCGGCTTGCCGCTTTCCCCCAAAATCAATCGCTGATTTTGGGGGAAAGGCTTGCACTGGCGTGTTGTTAAAAGAAATCGTACAATGATCGTATGATCGATTTCTTTTGGAGGCCGGTATTATGACGATGAATCAACTTGAGTGGCAAGAGATCCCTTCCGTTCATCCGGAAAAAGGCTGTGTGATTACCTTGCATGGCCGGGGCACCCGCGGGTCGGATTTGATGCCGCTTGCGGATGAACTGGATTTGCCGAACCTGCGCTGGATTTTTCCCGATGCGCCTTTCCCTTTTCCGGATCTGCTCGGCGGCTTCATGTGGTACGGTTCCCGTACGGGCAATTCAAACGGGATTCTCAACAGCCGGAAATTGCTGTTTGACCTATTGGATCATCTTATTGATACAGAGGGGGTCTCGCCTGAAAATATTGCTCTGCTGGGTTTTTCGCAGGGTGCGGTCATGAGTTTGGATGTGGGTCTGCGTTACCCTAAAAAAATGGGCGCCCTCATCGCCCTGAGCGGTTTTTTAGCTGCACCCGAAAAACTGGGCAAGGAAAAATCCGTTGAATCTCTGAGTGTGCCTATTCTGCTCGCCCACGGTACAAAAGACGAGGTGGTTTCCGTTGATGGTTCGCGTGAGGCGCAAAAAACACTGCTGGAAGAAGGTTATGCCGCCGAACTTACCGAATATGCGATGGGTCATCAAATTGTACCCGAAGAAATGACGCACATTCGCGAATATCTGCAATCGTACCTGGGTCTGCCTTAGGATAAGTCCGGGATTGATTTTGAGAAAAACACTGTGAAAGCGATGCTTTTTGAAAAAGCGGGCGCAGCGTTGAAATCTTGTGATCTGCCCATGCCCGTGCCCGGCCCCCGTCAGCTTTTGATTGCGATCAGGGCCTGCGGGGTGTGTCGCACCGATCTGCACATTTATGAGGGGGATTTGAGCGCGCCAAAATCCCCCTTGATTCTGGGACATGAAATTGTCGGTATTGTGCAGGCAGCGGGGGCGGCCGTTTCCGGTTTTTCCGTGGGAGATCGCGTGGGGGTGCCCTGGCTCGGGCAAAGCTGCGGGCGTTGTGTTTATTGCGAAAGCGGCCGCGAAAATCTTTGTGATCGACCGGGTTTTACGGGCTATCAGATTGACGGGGGATATGCGACGCACACCTTGGCCGATGCCCCTTATGTTTTTCACATTCCGTCGTCTTATTCGGATGTGCATGCGGCGCCGCTGCTTTGTGCGGGTTTGATCGGCTACCGTGCCTTTCGTATGACGGGAGATGCGCAGCGCATCGGGTTCTACGGTTTCGGCGCCGCGGCTCATATCCTGGCGCAGATCGCTCTTTATGAACAAAAAGCGGTTTATGCTTTTACCCGTGTTCATGATGTGCAAGCGCAAAACTTCGCAAAAGAACGAGGAGCGACTTGGGCCGGTGATTCCGAAACGGCGCCGCCGCAAGCCCTTGATGCCGCGATTATTTTTGCGCCGGTAGGCTCACTTGTGCCGCGTGCTTTAAAGGCGGTCAAAAAAGGCGGCACCGTCGTTTGTGCGGGCATCCACATGAGCGATATTCCTTCTTTTTCATATGATCTGCTTTGGGGCGAACGTGTGATTCGTTCCGTTGCGAATCTGACGCGGCAGGACGGCATTGATTTTTTTAAGCTGGCCTCTAAAGTCCCGATCCGGACCGAAGTTGAAGTCTTTCCGCTTTCAGCGGCCGATACGGCCTTGGCCCGTCTGAAAACCGGGGCGATTCAGGGGGCGGCTGTTTTGTGTATGAAAGATGAACATACAGGGTCTTAGGAGAAATTACATGCTTTATTTCAAAAGGATACGACGCTTTTTTCTGGGGGCGATATTTGTGTTCTCCTTTCTCGCGTGTTCCAACCCGGAAGGCAAAAGCGCCCAACTTTACGAGACGGCACAATTTGAAGAGCAACAATTCAATCTCAAACACGCCAAGCAACTCTACGAAGAAATTCTGAAAAAATACCCTGAATCCTCATTTGCCCCCAAAGCCCAAAAACGTCTTGACGCTTTGAAGGAAGCCTCGCCTTAATGTATTCTCCATGCGGAGCATCAGAGCTTCCTAAGGGTTTTTCCTGTGCAGAACGTGTTGACAATCGCAAAACGGCACTATACCCTGTTTTGCGGGGGGCTTTGTTTCAAATCCGGCAATTCATCCTTTGTGAATCAAACGCTTAAATTTTGTCCGGGGGGCTGTGTGATGACACGAAAGGCATTGGGAAAAGGGTTTGAGGGAAAAGGTTTGGGGGCCTTGGTGCCGACGATGGAAGCAGCGCCGTCGGGGCTTTTGGAAATTGATATTGCGCGCGTGAAGGCCAATCGTTATCAGCCGCGGCAGGTTTTTGACGCGGCGGCTTTGGAATCGCTTGCGGCTTCTTTGAAACAACATGGCCTGATTCAGCCGATTACCGTTCGAAAGGACGAGACGGGCGGTTTTGAACTGATTTCCGGGGAACGCCGCTGGCGTGCGGCGAAGTTGGCCGGGTTTTCAAAAATCCCCGCGCTTGTGAAGGAAATCGCAGATCAGGAGTTGATGGAATGGGCGCTGCTTGAAAACCTGCAGCGCGAGGACCTGAACCCGATTGAAAAGGCCAAGGCCTACGAAAGTCTTATTTCGGAATTTTCGCTGACACAAGAGGCTATCGCTGGCCGCATGGGCATCAATCGCTCGTCCGTCTCAAATTTTTTGCGCTTGTTGCATTTGCCGACCGAACTTTGGGATGAAATTTCTGAAGGACGTCTTTCAATGGGGCATGCGAAGGCGCTTTTGTCGCTTGAATCGAAGGCGGATCAACTGAAGCTGGCGCATGAAATTAAAACACGCGGCATTTCCGTTCGGCAGGCCGAAGCGGTGGTGCATCAAATGAAAAAGCAACCGATTGTGAAAAAGGCGGCAAAACCGCTGACGCACAACCCGGATGCATCGGCTGTGGAAGATCGTTTACGGCGAAGTTTGGGCACAAAAGTGAAATTATGCCAGCAGGGCAAGGCGGGAGAGATCCGCATCAGTTATTATTCTCTGAACGACTTGGACCGCATTTTAGAAAAACTGACTTAAATCAGTGCTTCCTTAAAACAAAATATAAAATAAAAGAAACGATGAACTGTCTGCAGGAGGAAACATGGCACGTAACAACGATGATATGGTGGCTTTTTTAGGAAAAGGCACGACGTTTAAAGGGATTATTACTTATGAAGGCGCCATTCGCATTGATGGCAAGGTGGAAGGAGAGATTGTCTCTCAAGGGGATTTGGTGATCGGTGAATCTGCTGTGGTGGATGCTAAGGTGTCGGTCGGCACCATTGTCTGCGGTGGAAAGATTAACGGCGACCTTCAGGCTTCCAAAAAAATTCACCTCTTATCCAAATCCACAATGAGCGGTTCGCTCAATACCCCCAGTTTGATTATTGATGAAGGCGTTCATTTCAACGGACACTGCGAAATGAAAAAGGCGTCTCAAACCAAATCCGACCCGGGTTAATGCAAGAAATAACACCCAAAAAAACAGCCGCACCGCGTCGGCGCGTGGTCGTCGGCATGAGCGGCGGCGTTGATTCTGCGGTCACGGCGGCCCTGCTTCAGGATGCGGGACATGAGGTGATCGGCCTGACCCTGACGCTTTGGCAGGATGAAAATGAAGACGAAAAAGCCTGGCAGGATCGTTCCTGTTGCAAGGTGGGATTGGCGCGCCATGTTGCGAAGCAGCTTAATATCCCGCATCATAAAGTCGATATCCGAAAAACCTTCCAAAACGAAGTCATTGATAATTTTTGTGATACCTATTTGATCGGGGAAACGCCGAATCCTTGTGTGCGCTGCAATGAACGGGTTAAGTTTGCGCGATTGCTTTCGGCTGCGGGTGAATTGGGTGCGGACTATCTCGCCACAGGGCATTACAGTCGCATCCGGTACGATGCGGCGCACAAACGTTATGCTTTGTTCAAAGGTCTCGATTTAAATAAAGATCAAAGTTATTTTCTCTATCGGCTCACTCAGGCCCAGTTGGCCGCAACGCTCTTTCCCTTGGGCGGGATGTGCAAAGAAGATGTTTATAAAAAAGCGGCTGATTTAGGGCTTCCCTATGAAGAAATTTTAGAGAGCCAGGAGGTTTGTTTTGTGACCCAGAAGGATTACCGCACTTTTTTGAGCGAAAATCGTCCACAGGCGGCCCGGCCCGGTGAGGTGCTGACGACTTCGGGAGAGGTGGTCGGGCAACATGAAGGCCTTGCGTTTTACACGGTAGGGCAACGGCGCGGGCTTGGCATCGCGATGGGGGAACGTCGTTATGTCACGCGCCTGGAACCGCAGTTGAATCAAGTGATTATCGGCACGGAAGAAGATTTATTGCAGGATTGTTTTATCGCAAAAGACATGGTTTGGGGGGCGTACGGCCCGCTGAAAACGGAGCGATCTGTGCAAGCCCGTATTCGCCACCGGGGCGCACTGATGGATGCCAGGCTTTCTCCGCTTGAAAAGGGGAACCCCCCTGAGGCGGCAGCCGTTTCTGTCCGCTTGCATCGGCCGGAGGGTGGCATCACGCCGGGGCAGGCTGTTGTTTTTTATCAGGGGGATGAAGTCATCGGCGGGGGAATCATTTCAAAAGAAAAGGCGTAAAAAAAACCTGATCCGGCCGAAGACCGAATCAGGGGGAAGAATAAAGACAGGGTGTTGAGCTGTTTTTATTTTACAGCTTGGACGACTGCTTTTCGTTTGCTTTCCTCAGAAGAAATCGGGATGGCTGTTTGCGTTTTTTCAGTGGCGGTGTTAATGCCTGTCGTGGCATTCCCGTTGAATTGGGCACCTTCTTCAATAATGAGAGAAGGGCTTGAAATGTCGCAATTGACCACGGAAGTTTTCAGCAACTGCACTTTTTCCCGTGCCAGGATCTTCCCTTTGACGGTGCCGCCCACAATGATGGCGCCCCCTTCAATTTCGGATGAAATGTGTGCGCCTTCTCCTAAAATCAGGGTGCCGTCCACATTGATTTTCCCCTCGACCTTGCCATCCAGCCTTCCTGAGCCTTGAAATCGAATGTCTCCTGTAATTTCAACGCTTTTCCCCATAAAAATAATCAGTTCGTCGGATGCCCTTACCGGAGTTTCTTCACGTCCGAATGCCATTATGTATTCTCCTCATTTATTGAAAAATAGCAACTTAGTATAAAGAAATTACCGCGAAGTCAAAATCTTGTCAAGGGCCGGACCGGGCATTTTAAAAGGGGAGTCATTCATTTACTTGATATCTTAAGATATTACTTTATTCCGATAAAACATGCGTGCGTCCTACAGTCGGGACGATTGGAAATCTACAAAACGGCGGCCGCTTTGGCTAAACAGGTCGTGAGTTGTTCAAAAAGGTGAGGGGCCGGGCTTCCGACATCAAAAACCCTTGCAAGCGGGTCTTTTTCAGCGCGATACCCGATGATGAGTCCGTCTTTCCGGATGCCTTGCAAGAGGGTATCGAAAAGCCCTGCCCCTGGACTACCTCCTATAAAATGGGGTGCTGTCGCCATAATTTTGTTGAGTCGGCCCAGTGTAGAGACGGTGCTGGTTTCAAGCCACGCTTCTGAAAGTGGAATGGAAACGGCGTCTGAGAAGTCTTCTTCGTAAACTTGTGTGGCGGTGATTTTGATAATGGTGAGCGCATTTTTATCGCTGGCGGCCGGTGAAGATTTGATCATTGAAAGTTGCATTGAGAGGAAAACGCGGTCCGGTGTGAAGCCTGTTACTTGAAGGGAACAGGTCTTTTTTGCGGTTTCGAGTGACTCCGATCCGGCTTCCCAGTCAAAAAAACGCATTTTTTCGATTTGTATGACAGGGGGTTCTTCTGCGAAAACGCGGAATTCCTCTGGTGAAAACAGAGAAAACAGCGAGAGCAGGGCCTTCAAAAACGCCTTTTTTTTCAGCATTTTAACTCCGGAACGCTTTCTATTCTCTTCAATTTAGGGGCTTTAAGTAAAGGGTTTAAATGGCAGATGCGCGGAATAGGGGGTTGTCAATCCCCTCTTTTGAGGGGATTGACCCTGCCTTAAGAGATCAATTAAAGTAATTATTTCCGATATCCTCTCGATTGAGCGGTCGCAAGGAGCAACAGTTTATGAATGAACAAGCCTTATTATTTCCGGTGGAAGACCGCCGGAGCGGTTCCGGCTTTAATCGTTTTCGCAGATTTTTAAATAATTACTGGCTCATTCCTGTCCTCATTTGTTATCTCCAGTTGGCCACCCAGATTATTTACCCGGCGGATTCCCCGCTTGAACGTTTGGAAAAGGGCAACCGCGCCTTCTTTCAGGGGATTCCCATCGCTTATAAAATTGTGACCCACGATTTTCCTTTTACCTTGCTGGGGCATTTTTATGAACTGGGCATCAAAGGCGCCTACAGTGCGGATCTTTTTCAGGTCCCGCATGAAGACATTAAGGCCGCCTTGGCCCGGCCGGAGGTGCGGCAAGGGCTTTATGATCGTCTCGTGGCCTCGCGTGAGTATCACGATAGCGAAATCGGCGGTTTGCTTTCTATTTCATATGCCACGGGCGAACCCGTTCTGAATATCCACGAAATTCCTTCGCTGAACGAGATTTATCTCGCCCGGCTTCGCAAGAGCATGGAGACACCCGCCTCTTTAATTGATTTGCTGCAATCGGACTTCAGTGAGGATATTTTGGACGGTGTGGGGATTCAAGATCCTTGGGTTGAGAGTACAACGGCCTTAATTCAGAGTGATCGTATCTCCGATGCGCTGCGGCGGACCGCGATGGAAAACTTTCTTGAGATGTATGAGGCTCTTTCCGAATCCCGCTACATTCTCTCGCCTTATCAGTTTAAAGCCGGGCTGGGTAAAATTCCGCTGGATGAGCGCTTTGTCGGCATCTTCCATTTTCATAACGGACTCAACGAACCGCCTTCTGCCGTGGATATCCGGCAAAGTCAGCGCAACCGGCAAATCGTGTTTACCTTTTCCGAGTCCGGCTGGACTTTATATGATATCAACAAAAAAGACTTGGCGATGGTGGACATTAAGATTGACAATCGAATCAACCTCCCATAAACTAACGCCCTGTAAATTACAGGTTTATGTGAAATGCCGAGGGGGATGTAGCAAATGAGAGTCATCTTAAAATCCGATGTAGAGCGTTTAGGTCGTATGGGGGACCTTGTGGATGTCAAACCCGGTTACGCACGAAATTTTCTGCTCCCCAAAGCCTTGGCCGCACTTGCGACCCATAAAAATGTAAAAATGTTGGAGCACGAAAAGCGCATCATCGAGGCTAAAATTAAAAAAGAACGGCTGTCTGCCGAAGAAGTCGCGCAACAAATTTCGGCCCTTTCTATTTCCATTCCCGTCAAAGTCGGTGAAGAAGGCAAGTTATTCGGATCGGTTGCCTCAAAAGACATCGCGGAAGCCATATCGGCTGCGGGCGTGGCAATTGATAAACGGAAGGTTCTCCTGGATAAGCCGATCAAAGCCGCGGGTACCTTCCAAGTTCCCGTAAAAATACATCACGACGTCACCGCATCCGTCAAAGTCGAAGTGGTTTCAAATACGGAAGACGTTTCAAATACAGAAAACGCATCAGAGAAGGATATTTCCCACCCTGTCCCAAAAATCAACGATTAATCTTTACAGCAGGCATCACTCCAAATGAAAACCGGGATGAGCCGCCCGGATTGATGTCGGTTTTTTCCAGCACGGATTCAAGCGAGGAGAGCAGGTCTATGAATAAATTGAAGCTTTTTGCGGGCAATTCAAATCCCGTGCTCGCGAAGGAAATCGCCGATTGCCTTGGGCTTTCTTTGGGGCAGGCCACGGTTTCCACCTTCAGTGATGGCGAAATTTATGTCAAAATCGAAGAAAACGTGCGCGGGAACGATGTTTTCATTGTTCAGTCCGCTTCCGAGCCGGTCAATACCAATATCATGGAATTGCTCATTTTAATCGACGCGCTCAAGCGGGCCTCCGCCCGTGAAATCACTGCCGTGATTCCCTATTACGGTTATGCGCGTCAGGATCGGAAAGATCAGCCGCGGGTGCCCATTACGGCAAAGTTGGTTGCGGATCTTATCGGCACGGTGGGGGCGCATCGCGTTTTAACGATTGATTTGCACACGGGACAAATTCAGGGTTTTTTCAATATTCCCGTCGATCATCTCTATGCCAGTCCGGTATTGCTCGCTTATTTTAAGAAAAAGAAATTTGAAGAGCTGATCGTGGTTTCGCCTGATGCGGGAGGGGTTGAACGCGCCAGGGCTTTTGCAAAAAAAATGAACGTCGCTTTGGCGATTATCGACAAACGTCGGGAAGGTCCCAACCGGACAAAAATTATGAACATTATCGGTGAAGTCGAAAACCGTGATGTTTTGATTTTGGACGACATGATCGACACGGCAGGGACCATTTCGCAGGCGGCTGTTGCGATTAAAGCCAAAGGCGCAAAGCGAATTTTGGCAGGCTGCGCCCATCCGGTTTTTTCCGGTCCGGCAATCAAACGCCTGAATGAAGCCCCGATTGACGAAATCGTTGTCACCAATACGATCCCCTTGAAAGGAAAAGACGTGTCCTGTAAAAAAATTACTGTTTTATCTGTGGCCCCCCTCTTGGGAGAAGCCATTAAACGAATTAATGAAGAGTCATCGGTCAGCTCACTGTTTGATTGAGCCCGAAAGAGAGATTGATATTATTCAAGGAGAAATCCCATGCAAAAAATCACAATTCAAGGTGAATACAGAAAAAACGCAGGCAAAGGCACTGCGCGTCAACTCAGAATGCAAGGGAAAATCCCCGGCATTCTTTACAGTAAAGGGACGTCCACGCCGCTTGTGCTCAACCCCGGGGAAATTTGGAAGGTGCTTCACTCGGTTGCCGGCGAAAATACCCTCATTACCCTTGACGTGACGGGCGAAAAAACGGGACAGCATGTTGCGATTTTGCGTGATTACCAAAAAGATCCCGTCCGTGGCGATTTGTTGCATGCGGACTTGTTTGAACTCTCATTGACAGAGCCGGTTGACGTGAAAGTCGTTATCGAAATTACCGGGGAGACCCCCATCGGCGTGAAACAGGACGGTGGCGTTTTTCGGATGCACCTGCGTGAGCTTGAAGTGCGCGTCTTGCCCACAAAGATTCCGGATCATATTCAAATCGATGCATCGCAGTTGGGGCTCGGCGAAACCATCCACATCGGAGATCTTTCGCTTGACGAAGGCGTAGAGGCCCTCGGTCAAGCCAGCCAAGCCGTGGTCTCCGTTGTTTCCACGATGTCGGATGAAAAATTAGAAGCCTTGCTCAGCACAAGCCCGGCGGAAGCGGAACCCGCACCTGCTGAGACGGAAGAAGAAGCGACGGCCGAAGAAAAATAACCTTCCCGTTCCGTTTTGTCCGGAGAAGCCCTTTGAAGCTTGTTGTCGGTCTTGGCAACCCCGGTTCAGCCTACGCAGAAACAAAACATAATGTCGGTTTTTGGGTGCTTGATGCCTTTGCCCGTCAACATCAACTGACTTTTTCTCAGGACAAACGGCAGGCTCAGCTTTGTCGGGGCATTTACGAGGCCCCCGGCGGCGACGTCGATTTTTTGCTGGTGAAACCCCAGACCTTCATGAATCTTTCAGGCCGTGCCGTGGCCGCCCTGCTGCACGATTACAAAATCCCGCGGTCCGAACTGATTCTTGTTTACGACGATGTGGATTTGGCTCCCGGTCGGCTCCGTATTAAAAAACAGGGCGGTGCAGGCGGCCACCGTGGTGTGGCTTCCGTTATCCAGCATCTTGCCTCGAAACAGTTCCTCCGAATTAAAATCGGGATTGGAAAAGACCTTCGAATGGAAACCGCCGATTATGTACTGTCTCATTTTCGCACGGAAGACAAAAAGAAAGTGCATGAAGCACTTGAAGAAAGCTTAAAGGCCCTGCCTTTACTTTTAGAGGGTAAAGTGCTTGAGGCGATGAACCGTTTTAACCCGGCATAAGGGGAAATGACAGCATGGCAACACAGTGCGGCATCATCGGATTGCCCAATGTCGGAAAATCAACCCTCTTCAACGCATTGACCCGAGCCGAAGCAGAAACGGCGAACTACCCCTTCTGCACGGTCGATCCCAATATCGGCATCGTCACCGTGCCCGACGAACGCATGGATTTTCTCGCCTCGCACTACAAACCCAAAAAAACCAGTCCCAGTCACATGGAATTTGTGGATATTGCCGGACTGGTTGCAGGTGCAAGCAAGGGAGAGGGGCTCGGCAATCAATTTCTGGGGCATATTCGCGCCGTGGATGCTTTAGTCCATGTTGTGCGGTGTTTTAATGATCCTGAAATCGTGCATGTGAACGGGGAAATCAATCCGAAACAAGATGCCGAACTTATCACGACCGAGCTGATTTTGAAAGACCTCGACACCGTTGAAAAACGCCTCTTTAAATCCGGGAAAAAAGCCCGGTCGGGCAATAAAGACGCCAAGATTGAGCAGAATTTGTTACTGCGTCTAAAAGACAGCCTCTCCGACGGGCAATGTGCGCGCACGGTTTCCGTGAGCGAAAAAGAAGCCCCTTTGCTTGAAGAGTTGAGTTTGCTCACTCGAAAACCCATGCTCTATGTGGGCAATGTGCCGGAAGACGATATCGCAAAAGGAAACAGCCATTCCGAAAGCCTCACGGCATTGGCCCAAGCCGAAGCTGCGGAATGTCTTATCATCAGCGGGAAAATCGAGGCCGAAATCGCCACCCTGGATGCGGAGGAGGGCGCGATGTTTTTAGAAGAATTGGGCATGAAAGAGACGGGCCTGGCGCGGCTGATTCGGGCATCTTACAAATTGCTGGGCCTCATCACCTTTTTTACCGTGGGGGAAGATGAAGTCAAGGGCTGGACGATTAAAAAAAACACGTCTGCCGTTGAAGCCGCAGGCAAGATTCATTCGGATATTTCACGCGGCTTTATCCGTGCCGAAGTCTTCTCCTGTCAGGATCTGCTTGAACAGGGTGATGCGCACACCGTCAAAGAAAAAGGCTTGCTACGTCTGGAAGGCAAAGACTACCGGGTTCAAGACGGGGATTGTATGTATTTTCGCTTCAACGTCTAAGCCTTCAGAGCCCTTTGCGCTGCTTCGGGTTTAATAAAATTCGGTTTTTGCGATTTTTTAGCGGCACTGTTACACTTTTTAAAAGTTTCCAAGGGTGTGCGGCTTCTCCCTTTTTTGCTCATTTCCGCTCAAAATATGCGGAAATCCGGCTGAAGGCTTTGAAATACGAAGGATTCAATCATGCAAAAAAATTATGACCTCCTCATCCTCGGCGGCGGGCCGGGCGGCTATGTGAGTGCGATTCGGGCCGGGCAATTGGGTTTGAAAGTCGCCGTCATCGAAAAAGAGGCCATCGGCGGCACGTGTTTGCATCACGGCTGTATTCCCTCAAAGGCCGTTATTCGCAGTGCGGAAATTCTTTCACTCATTCAAAGTGCGGAAAGCTTTGGCATCACCGTGAATACGGTTTCTGCGGACTTCGGCGTAGCGGTTGATCGCAGTCAGAAAGTGCTGCAAAAGCTTTACCGGGGTGTGCTGCACCTCATGAAAAAACATCAGGTCGATATTTTTGAGGGCTTCGGCAAACTCGTCGGCCCCGGCCAAATTGCGTTTGAGAGCGCTGAAGGCGTGCAAATCATTCAGGGGAAAAATATTCTCATTGCGACGGGAAGCCGCGTGAAAAGCCTTCCTCGTCTTCCCATTGATGGTACACGCATTATGACGAGCGATGAGGCCCTGCTCCGGCGCAAATTACCCCGGTCGGTGCTTATTGTGGGGGGCGGGGCAATCGGTGTGGAGTTTGCCTATATTTATTCGGTGTATGGCGTACAGGTCACGATTGTGGAAATGATGCCTGCTTTGCTGCCGACGGAAGACCATGAGGTTTCGACCCTGCTCGCCCGCAGTTTTAAAAAACGAAAGATCGCTGTTAAGACAGGCTTAGGTGTGGGGGCGATTGCGGACAACGCCGGACTTTTTTGCATTTCTCTTGAAGGTGAAGCCGGTCCGTCAGAGGCGGTTCAGGCCGAAGCCATTTTAGTGGCTGTGGGCCGGGTGCCGAATGCAGATAAAATCGGACTGTCGTCGGTCGGCATTTTGCCGGAAGCCGGCAGCGGCCTGATTCCGGTTGATGAAAACATGAAAACAAGTTGTGAGGGGATTTTTGCGATTGGGGATGTCAGCACACGTCCGGCGCTGGCGCACGGCGCGATGGCGCAAGGGGTTTTTGTGGCCGAAAGGCTCGCAGGGCGGAAGCCTGTGTCGATCGCTTTAGATTCCGTACCCAGCGCGGTTTATTGTCACCCGCAAGTCGCCTCAGTCGGATTGACGGAAACCGCCGCCCGCGCGGCGGGGCTTGCGATCAGAGTCGCCAAGTTTCCTTTAAGTGCGAACGGCAGAGCCATTGCGCTCGGAGAAACCGAAGGTTTTGTTAAAGTGATTGCCGATGAAAAACACGGCGAAATCTTAGGGGCTCACCTGATCGGGACGGAGGCTACGGAGCTGATTGGTGAATTTGTTTTGGCCAAAACATTGGAAGCGACGGCCTCCGAGTTGAATCAGGCCATCCATCCGCACCCGACGCTTTCCGAAGCGGTGATGGAAGCGGGGGGTGCGATTTTTGATGAGGCCATCCACTTTTGAAATGTGAAAAAGCCCCAAAGCGCAATTTCAAAACCCCGGTAAAACGCCGCACGACGCGGCTTCCGCCCTGGTTTAAAATGAGGCCCCAGACGGGAAAGAACTATTTTAAGGTTCGTAATCTTGTCAAAAATCTCGATTTAAACACCGTCTGTGAAGAGGCACAGTGCCCCAATATTTGGGAATGTTGGAATGCGGGCACGGCGACCTTTATGATTTTAGGGGAAGTCTGTACCCGCAGTTGCGGGTTTTGCAATGTGAACTTTGGACAACCGCGCGCACTCGACCCGGCCGAACCTGCACATGTGGCCGAAGCGGTTGCACAATTAGGACTAAAACATGTCGTGATTACCTCCGTAAACCGGGACGAGTTGAAAAACGGCGGGGCGGAGCACTTTGCGGAAACGATTCGGAAGATCCGGCAAAAAACGGATTGCAAGATCGAAGTGCTCATCCCGGATTTTCAAGGCAAAGCAGTGGCGCTTGAAATTGTGCTTGCGGAACGCCCGGATGTGCTTGCGCACAATATTGAAACCGTGCCCCGTTTACAGGTCCTGGTGCGTCCACAAGCGCGTTACGTGCGCTCCCTTGAGGTCTTAAGTCGTGCAAAGGCCTTTGGCCTGCAAACAAAAACAGGGCTGATGCTGGGTTTGGGGGAATCGATCCGGGAAGTCGAGGTCGTGATGCGGGATCTTGTGGAAATCGGCTGTGATATTTTTACTTTGGGGCAATACTTACAGCCTACGGCCAAACATCTGCCGATTGCTCGCTTTGTCGCGCCGGAGGAATTTTTAGTTTTGAAAAGATTGGGAGAAAAAATGGGCCTGTCACACCTGGAATCAGGCCCGTTGGTTCGAAGTTCTTATCACGCGGCAAGCCAAGTCAGGCGGATGCCTCTTATGCATGAAGATCCGCTTGCGGTTTTAAAAAAGGAGGGTTGAGGCGGTTCCGATTAAAGCGGTTTTGATCGCGTCGGTTCGCCAGTATAGAGCATTTTGAAAACAATGCGTATGTCACTTTATGCGTGACACGATACTAAATTTTTTTACTCGACTTGATTTCGATCCAGAGAAGATTGGTTACGGTCAGCCCGACCCAGGTTTCATCTCCTTTCGGTTTTTCTTTGTTGCGGTAACTCAGGCGCAAGGCATAACGGCCGCTTTTCATCGGGCCATCGACCATTGTGGTCAGATCGTCAAAACGTTTTCCAAATTCCTCATTGACTTCCAGTCGGACAAAATCATCGGGGCTTAAGCGGATTGGGGGAATTTTTTTCATGGAGAGATTTCCGCCCAGGTTTTCGTAAAAAACGTCCCAGTCCAAATCAAGCAGGGGATTGAGCCGCTTGTTGATAATCAGCGGAACGGTCGTATGGTTTGTCAGCGAAATCGTGATGTAAATCGGCTCCCCGATTTCGTATTGTTTTTTGTCGGATGTAATAAATGCCACAAGGTGCCCCGTGCGACCGTATTCATCGGCCAAGGTTTGACGGGCCTGGAAAGGAAGCAAGGAAAAAGCACCGATCCAAAACCAGATGATGATGCGATGTATCACCGGAATATCCTCCTTGTCGATATCTTTTATTATGACGGGAGAGCGTTTAATGGTCAAGATTGATGTGAATAAAAAACGGTTTCTGAAAAAGCGGACTTTGGTTGATGGTGCATCACCAAAACAGGAGCGGGGGATGCCGCGGCATCCTTGACAATTGATTTGATAATCCAATAGGATATGTCGTTTTATATCGAGAATCAATGCATCGGCGTACTCAGGATTGCACGGTGATTTTGAGAACGCCTTCTTCCGTAATCGCGGAATTTTAAAAGATAAAGGATAGGTTTGTCTCATGCCGTATAAGATTCGCCCTCAAAAACAAAAGGAAACGGTTCCCGTTCAAATTGTGAGCCGAAGTGAAGCCCTGATTGAAACCTTGATGGAAAAACCGCAGTTGATTTGGGGGGGGATCGCGCTCCTTGTTGTGATGGGTGTGCTGACTTTTTTCATGCAATCGATGCGTCAAAATGCGGAGGAAGCCGCTTGGACGATCGAAGCCGAAGCTTCAAAACTGCTTCATGAGCCGCCCCCCCTGCCTAAACCGATTGAAGAGGGGCAGGAAGATGAGGTGCCGCTTGAAATCATGGATGAAACGGCACGCACCGAGAAGGCCATCGAACGCTATGCGGAAATTCTGGAAAAATACCCTGAGACGGATGCGGCCAGGATTGCGCTTTTTGAAAGCGCGAATGCTTATGCCAAGTTGCAAAAAGATGATCAGGCGGCCGAACGGTACACGACATTTATTGAGAAATACCCGGATAGTTCGAAACTGGTGGTTTTATCCCATCTTAGGTTGGCCTATCTTGATCAGAAAAAAGGAAACGATGCTGCAGCGATTGATCGTTTTAGAATGATCTATGAAATGCCGAATTCCGATAACAAGGATCAAGCGGGTTTTGAATTGGCCCGTGCGCTTGAGCTGAATGGAAAGGCCGATGAAGCGAAGGCGCTCTATCAAAAACTTTCGGAAGACTATGCCGAAACCCCCTGGGGCACGGAAGCAAAAGCACGTTTTGTTTTGTTGGCCCCGCCTGCCGAATCTTCTGAAGCAGAAAGCCCCGTAACAGAAACACCACAGCCTGCTTCTGATGTTTCCGATAAAGAAGAAAAACCGGAGCCCGCTGCTGAAAAAGCGGCCCCTGATGAGAATATGAACGCTACGGAATAATCAGGGTGTGTCCCGCGCGGATGATGCTTCTTTTGTGAAGGTTGTTTGCTCTGAGCAGATCGTTTATCCGGACGGCATATTTTTGCGCGATGGTGCTGATGGATTCTCCGGAACGAATCTGATGGCTTTTTCGGTGGTTTTTCTGAGCACTGGGGGAGGGTTGTTTTTCGCCTTCGGAGAGATGTCCCGGAATGATTAAGGTTTTCCCTGCGCGGATGACACTTCTTTTGTGAAGGTTGTTTGCTTCCAAAAGTCGGCGCATGGATACCTTGTATTTTGAGGCGATAGTGCTGATTGTCTCTCCCCGGCGGATGCGGTGTTTCCCGCCCAGTTGCTCGGGACTCTCATTAATGATGATTTTCTGGCCGACGCGAATAATGCTGTGATTGCTCAGGCCGTTGCTTTCGAGCAGAACCGGGACGCTTACGCCGTATTGCTGAGAGATCGAAGAGATGGTCTCGCCTTTGCGTACCCGGTGTTTGAAGGAGCGTCCGATAAAAATCTGTTCTTGTTTATCGGGGGAATACGCCGCAAGAAAAGCCTCTTTTTTTCCGGCGGGCAGCTTAATTTTATAGCCGGGGGCTCTGGGCGGCGTCACGTTCCGTTTGAGCTCCGGGTTGTATCGCCTTAATTCCTTGACCGTGATTCCCGCATAGCGGGCAATGGCGCTGAGATAGGTTGCATTTTTGATTTCAACTTCGTCGTACGCCAGCGGGCTTTCATATTCGACGGAAAAGCCGTAACGTTCGGGGTCTTTGGCGATGATGGTTGCGGCCATGAATTTGGGGACGTAGTTTCGGGTTTCGGGGCGCAAGTGCCGGGATTCCCGCAAGGTCCAGAAATCACGGGTTCTGACCCGGACGATGGTCCGGTAAACGCGCCCTTCTCCGGCATTGTAGCCCGCCAGTGCGAGGGGCCACGAGCCGAACATATCATAGAGTTCGGTCAGATATTTTACAGCGGCCTGCGTGGCCTTGACGGGGTCACGCCGCTCATCAATCCAGCGGTCGATGCGAAGGCCGTAGCGTTTACCCGTCCCTTTCATGAATTGCCAAATACCCGAGGCTTTTGAACGCGAAAGGGCTTTCGGGTTGAAGCCGCTTTCGATTAAAGCCAGGTAGAGCAAATCTTCAGGGAGGTTGTTTTCCCGAAGTGCGGTTTGAATCATTTCGGCGTAGCCGCCGGAACGGGCCAGCCAGGTTTCAAAGTTCGGCCGAAGTCGGTTTTGAAAAAGAGAGATATATTTTTTAACGTGGATATTATCAGGCGCGACGGGCATATCATAGGTGATCGTGCGTTCCGAATGTTCTTGTCCCGCCTGCCGTTTTTTCACATTTTCATTCACTTCTTCAATGAGGGTTGAGAGTGCTTCAACGGAAACCCCTTCCTGCGGCAGTGTATTTTCGATGTCGGTAGGGGTCGGAACGGTTTCCTCTTCCGTATGGGCAGGTAAGTCTTCATCTTCAGAGAGGACTGCTTCGAGTGCCGAGGCGGGTACGGCTTCAGAGGCAATATCAAGAGGCACCTCAATTTGAACCTTGTTTTCTTCCGACTGTAGCGATATGGTTTCGGATTCAGCGGATTCCGGAACCGTTTCTTGAATGATGTCCTGCTTTTTGTCTTGTTTCCTTGTTTCTTCCAAGGGGTGTTGCGGATCTTCGAAGCCCCAAATCGAGAGAGATGCATTGGCCGGGGTGAGTGTGGTGAAGACAGTGGCAATCGCCAAAAAAAGGACATAGGAGAAAAAACGGTGACCGGACATTTTTAGACCCATTTCTTTAATTTAAAGGAGATAAGATCAGAGGCTTCGCACAAGCGAAACCTCTACAACCATAATCATAGCTAATTCCGCAGTGTTGTCAACAGAAAATAAAGTTTCTTCGCATGCGCTGCGTTCTTTTTGAGGTCAAACTTTATGCGGGTTTTTAAGGTCTGAAGTCAGGGTTTACAGTGCTTTTGAGAAAGATTCCGTCCGCTTGCAATTTGAATATGGATTCTGTATATCTTCGTCAGGGGTGTGCATTCAGGTAAGTCTGCTCTTCCTCTGACTGAACGCAATACCTCCACCCCGTAAGTCATGGCGATTCCCGAGTCTTCCCTTAGAATAGGGTTTGGCATGTTTAAATGTGCCGTCAGTGCCGGTAAAACCAGATCAATTTCCGGATCAATTTAAGAAGAGGAGTGCTTTATGAGTAGTTTGAGGAAACCGAGTTTGGGGCCGATTGTCGGCCATACGACCCATCAATCCTGCCGCCTTTGGATTTCGGCTTCAAATCCGGATGCCGCAGATGAAAAGCAGTCCGGAGGCAGACGCACCCTCGGTGTTATCGGCATTGTCAAAGCGGACGGCAGGATTGACCCGGCTTCGATTTCATACTTCCGTTTGCATCGCGGGCATAACCGCACTGGCACTTTTAACCTTGGGCTTGAAGCGGGTTTAAAAAAACGACCGCGCGGCGCGGCTGTAAAAGCCCTGGAGCCTGAAACCTCTTACCTTGTCCGCTTGTCGACGCTCTCTCTTGATGATGCTTTTGATAACGACTACGAGGTTTCAGATGAAACGCTGATTGAAAGATTGCCCGATCCCTCAAGCTGGGCTGATGTCTTTAATCGTATGCCGCAGGCTTATGCCGAAGCAACATTCAAGACATTCGCCGCACCGCCTACGGACGGGAAACCTGCAAAAGCAATGAGTTTTTTGCTGGGATCTTGTCGGTATCCCGGCATACTCTGGAAACGGAAGGCCTCAGACCGGATTTTCGGCCCCATGTTGCGAGATCATGGGAAGGATGTGTCTTTTGCCTTGATGGTTGGGGATCAAATTTATGCCGATATGTTTAGCCCCGTGGTGCCGATTGGCCTTGCAAACACCTATGAAGAATTTCAAGAGCGTTATGTCACTGCTTTCGGATCGAAAAATATGCGCAGATTTTTGCGGCATATTCCGACTTACATGATCCTGGATGATCACGAAATTGAGGACAACTGGACACAGGACCGCATCAATGCAGACAGAAAGAAACGGCTTCTTTTCAATATTGCGATTGACGCCTATATGAGTTACCAGTGGAGCCACGGTCCTCGGCGTTGGAATAATTGCGTGCCGCCGCCTGAAAAAAAGCGGCTTTCTGCGACTGAAGAATCCCTGCATAATCCACAAACCGCCCTGCTTTATTATGATTTTCTGTGTGAAGGGTATCCGTTTTTTGTCTTAGATACCCGAACTCAGCGTTTTCAAGATGAGCAAAAAGGTTTGGAGGACAACCATTTGCTGGGTCGCCCCGCCCAACATGTTTCAGAACCGGGACAATTGGAACGCTTTCTTTATTGGTTGAAGGCGCAGCAAAAGTTGCGCGGCAACGCGCCGAAATTCATTATTTCTGCGAGTGTTTTTGCACCAAATACCGTGAAATCAACCCGTGAGGGGTACAAAAATAAGGAAGCCAGTGACTCCTGGCCGGCCTTTCCCAATACACGCAAAGCCATTCTGGATTGTATTGTCGAAAACAAAATTGAAAATATCGTTTTTTTAAGTGGAGATGTGCATTGTGCCAATGTTTGTGAAATGAATTTTAAGGAAGGTCCGGCCAATGATTTAAAAGCCTATAATATCACCTCATCGGCTTTTTATTGGCCCTTTCCTTTTGCGGACGGCAACCCCTCGGATTATGTGCATGATTCGACGAATCCGGACAACAAAGATACTTTTGCATTGTCACAAGGCAAGGGCGTGATGGATTACACTGCTTGGGGGTTTACGCAGTCGGACAACTTTTGCCGTATCAATATCGATCCGGACAATCACCAATTGGAAGTGCATTTGTTTGATCAAAAGGGAAATGCGATCAAAACCAGAAAGAAAAACGGAACATTCAACAGTGCGCCCCAGCGCCTGAAACTGAAACCCTGGTAAATGATTAATTCATTTCCAACATGTCTTCAACAAGATAAAGCATGATTTCGGCTAATGTGGGATGGATGTGCGCGATTTTGGCATAGTCTTGCAAGGTGGCGCGGTAGTGCATGGCGATGGCGGCTTGATGGATGAGGTTTGAGGCTTCCGCACCCACAATTTGCGTGCCGAGAATCTCACCGCTTGTTGCATCCGCCAAAATTTTAATAAATCCTTCAGTCTGATTGGTGACGACCGCTTTGCCCAGATCATCGAAGGGATATTTCCCGACCCGAACCGCAATGCCCTGGGCCCGGGCTTCTTTTTCAGAAAGGCCGACTTTTGCAAATTGCGGGTCGGTAAAGACTGCGATCGGGATGACACGATAGTCGGCTTTTTCGACGGGGCCTTTGATTAAATTGTTTCCGGCGATTTTTCCCTGATAAGTGGCGACATTCACCACGAGATTCAAGCCTGTGACATCCCCCGCCGCGTAGATGTTTTCGTTGCTGGTTTGAAGGTATGCGTTGACATGAATCCCGGATGGGCCGGTTTCGACACCCGCGGCATCCAGGCCGAGTTGTTCGATATTTCCAGCCCGCCCCGTCACGACCAAAATCTCATCCGCTTCAACGACGGTGTTTTGTCCTTTATGTTCAAAATACACCCGTTTTTGTCCGTTTTTCAGTTCAAGGTGTTTGATGGTCGTTTCTGTATATAGATCGATCCCGTCTTTTTTGAAGATTGCGCCCAGGGTTTCTCCGACATCGGTATCTTCCCAACTAAGGACGTGGGCGCTGCGCTGGATGATCGTGGTTTGAACATCCATGCGATGAAAAAATTGTCCAAACTCAAGCGCCTCCGCACCTCCGCCTAAAACAATCAATGAGGCGGGCAATTTCTCCATTTCCAGTGCGTCGTTGCTGGTGATAAAGCCGGTTTCCGCGAGGCCCGGAAAGGGTGGAATGATTTCTTTTGATCCGGTGGCGATAAGGTATTTTCCACATTCATAGATTGTTTCACCGACTTGAAGGGTTTGTGGCGACAAAAATCGGGCGGCGCCTGTGAGCAGGGTGATATTTTTTTCTCCATCAATGTCCGTTTTGGCGTAATCGGCCATTTCCGCGATGAGGCGGTCTTTTCGCTTTTTGATGTGTTCGAAGTTGATGCGAATTTTGCCGTCCGTATCAATGCCCATCTCCGACCCGCGCTGCATGAACCCGACTAATTCCGCCGAGCGCAGGTAGGCTTTTGTCGGCATACAGCCTTTGAGGATGCAGAGCCCGCCGAAAGGCCCGGTTTCAACCAGTCCGACCTTCGCGCCCTGCTCGGCCGCCGTGCGTGCGCCGTAGCGTCCGGCACTGCCCGCACCGATGACCATCACATCGAATGCATTCATGGTCGGGCATGATACAGGACCGAAGGCGCAAAAGGAATCCTAAAGAACAAAAGTTGTGTCTGATTCATTATAAGATCTTTTTTAATGAATCAGAGCTTCCTTATGCAGTCCGTTGTCTCAAAAAATATTTGCATCTCTTTGTCAAAATCCCTATTTTCTAGGGGATAGCCGGATTTTATGTGGGGATCAAGCAAAATGGAAAATCAGACTTCAGTTTCTGCAATTTTAATTGTTTCTTGTCCGGATCGAAAAGGCTTGATTGCCTCGGTCACGCGCTTTATTTACCAGCATCATGGCAACATTATCAGTCTGGAGCAGGATGTTGATCCGAGGGAACATCACTTTTTTATGCGACTGGAATGGGAGCTTGCGGGTTTCCAGATTCCCCCGGAGCAGTTCGAAAAACGATTTGAAACCGAACTGGCCCAAGCCTTTGCAATGACCTGGTCTTTTCATCTTTCAAACGAGCGGCCGCGCATGGCGATTTTTGTCTCAAAGCATTCGCATTGCCTTTACGATATTCTTTCACGATATCAGGCCGGGGAGTGGCGAGTGGAAATTCCCCTGATTATCAGCAATCATCCCGACCTGGCCCCGGTGGCGAAAAATGTGGGCATCGATTTTCATGTCGTGCCCATCACCAAGAGCAATAAAGCGGAACAGGAAAAAAGAGAGCTGGCGCTGCTCAAAAAATACGACATTGAGTTTGTCGTGTTGGCGCGTTATATGCAGGTGTTAAGCGACAATTTTATCCGGCACTATCCGCAGCGGATTATTAATATTCACCATTCTTTTCTTCCGGCTTTTCCAGGTGCGAAACCGTATCACTCGGCCTATGAACGCGGTGTGAAAATTATCGGTGTGACCAGTCACTACGCCACAGCGGATTTGGACGGGGGCCCGATTATTGAGCAGGATGTGGTGCCGGTCAGCCACACGGACCGCGTGGAAGATTATGTGCGTAAAGGGCGCGATTTGGAAAAGGTTGTGCTTTCCCGCGCGATCTGGCGGCATTTGAACCGAAAAATCCTCGTTTTTAAAAACAGGACACTCCTGTTTTCCTGAGCGTTCATTCAAAGCGTTTGTGATGGCACGATCATACGATTTTCTCATCGCCGGCGGCGGAATCATCGGCAGCAGCATTGCGATGGCGCTTTCCGAATCGGGTGCAAAAGGCATCGCCGTGGTGGACTGTGATCTGAGCGGAAAATGGGGGTCTTCGGAACGCAATGCGGGCGGCGTGCGTGCGACATGGGCCACGCCGGTGAATATCGCCCTCTCAAAGGCTTCGATTGACTATTATGAACAGGTCGCCGCCGAGGCGGGCTTTCAGCAAAAAGGCTATCTTTGGTTGTATGACGCTGCTGCGTGGCCTCAAGTCCTTGAGCGGATTGATCTCTGGAATCGCTCGGCCGGCTCTGTGATACTGCTCACGCCATCTGAAATTGCGGAACGTTTTCCTTTTTTTGATCGGCTGGAGGGGGTGCGGGGTGCCGTCTTTTCACCAAAAGACGGTTTGATTAATCCCAATTTACTCAAGGCCCATTACCGCGGCCGGGCGTTGGCGGACGCTGTGGATTGGATTGACCATCGCATTATTGAGGCTGTGGACATGGATGCAGGCCGCATCCGCGCCGTACACTTGCGCGCTGCGGCTTCCGAAAAAGCCGTGGAAGCTTTTTTAACCGCACAGGCTTTGCCTACCGAAGAGAAGGTCGAGCGCATTGAAGTGAAGACCTTCATCAATTCGGCGGGGGCTTGGGCGCCGCAACTGGCGCGCTTGTACGGAAAAACGCTGCCTTCCGTCCCGATCCGAAGACAGGTAGCCGTGTTGCATTGCCGGGCGGTCGATTTATCGCCCTACGGCATGATGGTGGATACGAGCGGGCTCTATTTCCACCATGAGGCAGGCAATCTTCTGGCCGGATATGCCGTGCCCGCGGAACCTCCGGGCTATCATTTTGACTACGAGGGCGCGGATTTTTTTATGAACGAACTCTGGCCGCGCCTTGCGGCACGAAGTCGTTTTTTTGAACGACTCAAGTTGATCGGAGGCTGGGCCGGTCTTTACAGTGTTTCCCCGGACTACAGCGCCATCATCGGCCCGGTTGCGGGCATTCAAAATGTCTACGAGGCCCATTCGTTTTCGGGCCATGGCGTGATGCAATCTTATGCCGTCGGGCGCGCGCTGGCGGAATATATCCTGCACGGGGCTTATGAAAGCATTGATCTGTCCATGCTTTCGGGCGAACGTTTTGAATACGGTCAGTATCTATCGGAAACGATGTTGATTTAGACGCCTTTGCCCGATTGTTTTCAGTAATTGATTCGGCGTATATTACTTTAACGTATTTTGAGTGAGCGGGATGGATATTTACGAATCCCAAAAAGGGTATTTTCAACGTGCCTATCAAACAGGCGAGCACGGTTGGCCGGTTACTGGCCCCTCTGCTTTTGTTGTCCGCTTTTTGAAAAAATTCCAGTCTGAAAAACAAAGTGCGCGCCTGCTGGATATCGGTTGTGGCGAGGGACGGCATAGCGGGCTGTTTGCAAATGCAGGCTACGAAGCCGTGGGGCTGGATTATCAGGCTTTGGCCCTCGCGCGTGCGGCGCGCTTTTTTGAAGGTGATCGATCAAGGCTGCATTTTGTACGGGGCGATGTGTTTCATTTACCCTTTGTGCCTGTTTCTTTTGATGTTCTGATTGATTACGGCTGTTTACACCATGTGCGACGGCGGGATACGCAGGCTTATCTAAAGAGTGTTGTGCCGCTTTTAAACCCTGGGGGATATTTTCTTTTGTCCTGTTTTTCGGAGCATTTTAAGCATCACCCCGATGAAGTGCGAACACGGGACTGGCTGGTGCATGACGGGCATTATGACCGTTTTTTCAGAAGGGACAGTTTCAAACATATCTTTGGAAAGGACTTTGAAATTTTGGAAATCGAGGAAGAACGTGAAGACCTGTATGCCTTTTATCATGTTTTAATGAGAAAAAATACGGCGACGGTGTCGCCAGCATGATTTGGAAAGGAGAAGATGCCTGAGATTGCCTTTGTGAATGGAACCTGGTGTGATTTGTCGGAGGCTGCGGTTTCGATTGAAGACCGCGGGTTTCAGTTCGGGGATGGCGTTTACGAGGTTATTCGCACTTACGGCAAAGCCCTTTTTGGTCTAAAAGCGCACCTGGCGCGTTTGGCAGCCAGTGCTGGAGAAATCGAGATTGCCTTGCCCGATACGCTCGCGGCGCTGGAAAAGGGGATTCAGTCCGGCTGTGAAAAATGCGGTTTTGAGGATATCCAGATTTATATTCAATTAACCCGGGGCAGGGCGCCGAGAAACCATCATTATCCTGAAAAACGACGGACGACCTGGGTGATGACCTTTCGCGAGACAAAGAAAATTCCCAAGCAGGTACGCGAGTCGGGAGTCTCCGTGATTTCGACAGAAGACATCCGTTGGGCGAAGTGCCATATCAAATCACTTAACCTACTGCCGAATGTCATGGCCCGTGAAGCGGCGGCCCGTGCGGGGGCGTTTGAGGCTGTTTTTGTGCGCGAGGGCAAAGTCATGGAAGGCGCGGCGAGCAATGTGTTTGCCGTTTTTAACCGGCGGATCCTGACCCCGCCTAAGGGGCCTTATCTCTTATCCGGCATTACGCGGGACCTTGTATTGTCTCTTGGTGCTGAGAAGGGATTTGAAATGCATGAGGCGGATTTGGCCTTGGAGGATTTTTATACGGCGGACGAAATTTTTCTCACCGGGACGACGATTGAGGTCTTGCCTGCAGTGGCTTGTAACGGCATACCCCTGGGGCAGGGGCGGCCGGGAAAGACGGCGAGAATTTTATATGAGGCCTTTCGGAGATATGTTGAAAAACAGTAAGTTGTTTTGCTTTTCAGGTTGTTTCGCACCGTGTCGGAACGGGATACGAAGGGTCTCCCTCAGAACCTTGCTTTCCCGTAACGACTGTGTTATAAAAACTTGGTTTTAGGCTAATTGTGCAGTGGGCCGTTTTTCGCCCACTTTTTTATTTTCAGAGAGGGCTTACGTTGTCCCGTTTGGGTAAAAGTATCGCTGAAACCGTGCCTTTATCGGCTTCATCGGATCAAGATTTCCTGTCCGAAGGCGCGTCACTGAGCGATAAAATTAAAGTGATTGCCGCACCTTACTTGCGATCTCTCGGATTGGAGCTTTTTGATTTACAAATCGCCGGACGGCAATTACGGGTCTTTATTGACAAAGCATCCGGCGTGACGCTTGAAGATTGCACGAAGCTGAGCCGTCTGCTTGGGCCGGCACTGGATGTCGCGGACTTGATGCCGCAAGCCTATCATTTGGAGGTTTCATCTCCGGGCTTGAATCGCCCCTTGCGGCATGAAGCCGACTTTATGCGTTTTATCGGTAAAAAAATAAAAATTAAAACAGTCGTAAAAATTAACATGCAAAAAGTCTTTACCGGCCGTCTGAATGATTTCAGGCAAAATGTTGTTTTTATGACGACGGACGAGGGGGATGAGATGCGGATTCCCTTTGATCGGCTTGCGAAGGCCTGTCTCGAAGTTGAGTTTGGTCTTGAGCAGAAAAAGAAAGGTTGAGCAAAAATGAGTCGTGAACTGCTGGCCATTATTGATCAGATTGGCCGCGAAAAAGGGATCGAGAGCGAACTGATCGTGACCGCGGTTGAGTCTGCGCTGGTCTCTGCGGCAAAAAAACGTTACGGTGTGGGCGAAAATGTTGAGGTACGGCTTGACCGGGATACGGGTGAAATTGAAGCGGTTTCGCTCAAAACCATTGTAAAAAAAGTCAATGATCCCCAGACCGAAGTTTCTTTGGAAGAAGCCCGCGAACTGGACGAACTTGCTGAAGAGGGCGATGAAATCGGTTCCCTGCTTGAAATGGAAGATTTGGGGCGCATTGCCGCACAAACGGCCAAACAGGTGATTTTTCAGCGTGTGCGTGAGGCCGAATGGGAGGCGGTGCATCGTGAATATTCCGTTCGGGTCGGAGAGATTATCAGCGGCATGATTCTGGGGCAGGAACGACGGAACTATATTGTTGAATTGGGCAAAACAGAGGCCCTGCTGCCTGTTTCGGAGCAGATTCCGCGGGAGAGTTATCGGCGCGGTGATCGCATTCGGGCTTATTTGTCCGAAGTGAGGCTTTCTTCGCGCGGCCCGCAAGTGATCCTGTCGCGCGGCAAGGCGGAATTTGTCGCCAAATTGTTTGAAATGGAAGTGCCCGAAATCAGTGAAGGTGTTGTGGTTATCAAAGGTGTTGTGCGCGAGCCGGGAGATCGAACCAAGATTGCTGTTTATTCCACCGATTCTTCCGTGGACCCCGTCGGGGCCTGTGTGGGAGTGCGCGGTTCTCGTGTGCAGTCGGTTGTTCGCGAGCTGCGCGGCGAAAAAATAGATATCGTGACTTGGACGGATGATCCGCGGACCTACGTCGGTGAAGCCTTAAGTCCCGCAGTGGTGGACAAGGTCGGTGTGAACGAGTTGGAAAAATCGGCGCTTGTTGTTGTTTCCGAGCAGCAGTTGTCTTTGGCGATTGGGAAAAAAGGACAGAATGTGCGTCTGGCTTCAAAGCTGACGGGCTGGAAGATTGATATCATCAATCAAACGGAATATGAAAGTGAGCGTGCGAAGGAGCGGGATCAGGAGATTTCCGCCGCTATTTCACGTGAACAGGATTTGCAAAAAGAAGAAGAAGCCCTTGAGGCCCGGCGTTTTTCGGAACGCGAAGAGGAGTTTGACTTGTCCGATTTGCCGGGGGTCGGCGAAAAAATGGCCGATATGCTCAAGGCACACGAAATTACCACGATTGCCTTGTTGGCCGAAGCGAATGAAGCGACTTTGTCTGAGCTCCCTTTAATCGGGCCGAAGACCGCTTCCCGGCTGCTCAAAAGTGCGAAGGAGCATTTGAGTTTTGTCGAGAAACAAAACGAAGCGCGTGAGCAGGACGAAGTTGAAAATCCTGAAGCTGAGGTGTCGTTTGAGGACACCCCTGAAGATTAGGATCAGATGAGAGTTTTTGAGCTTTCCAAAGAAATCGGCATTTCCTCCAAAGAGCTGATTGGTGTTTTGAGGCAGATGCATATCGAAGTCAAAAGTCATATGAGTACTTTGACCGAGGACGATGTGCAAGCCGTGATGAAGCGGAAGGATCTTCCGAAGACCCAGATCCCTGCCAAAAAAGGCAAAATAAAAAAGGCGGTTGAAGAAGCGCCGGCTGCGCCGCCTAAAAAACGCTTTGTTTTAAGAAAGAAACGGGTTGAACCGAAAGAAGAAGCCCCACCGCCCGTATCGGAAACCCCTGAAAAAAAGAAGGAAATCGTGGCGGAGCCCCTTGTTGCGGCGTCGGAAGCAGCCACGGAGGTCCCGTCCCTTAATAAAACGCAACCTGAGGCCCCTATTGCCGAGCCTCCTCCTGTCATCGAGGAAAAGAGTTCTGTTGAGGCCCCTGTGCCGGAAGTCCCTGTTGCTCCGGACATTGAAAGCCCTGCCTCTTCTGTTGTCGAGCCGGAAGCAATAAAAGAAGTGCCTGTTACTCCTTCTAAGCCTGAAGCGGATAAGAAAAAAGGAAAGCTTCAAGTTTCTCCTGAAAAAGCTAAAGAAAAACCTAAGCGCACAAAGCGCATGAAATGGAGTGCTTCAGAGGGTAATGCGAATACGGGGACGCAGGTTGATCAGCGGAAGTGGCAGGACTTTAAACCCGTTCATCGCAGGGAAGACCGGAAGGCCGCCAGAAAAGGGCATGGCCCTGCGGTTGATGTGGCCAAACCCAGAAAAAAAGTGATTAAAATTTATGAAGGGTTGACGGTCAAGGAATTTTCGGAATTGATCGGTCAAAAAGTAACAAGCATTGTTGCAAAATTGATGGAATTGGGAAAGATGGCGACGATTAACCAGCCCATTGATTTGGATGAAGCCACGATTATTGCGGAGTCCTTTGAGGTTAAAACCGAAGTCGTTGCGGAAAAAACCGAAGAAGAGCTTTTGATGGCCGCTGAGCCGGATGATCCGTCTGCGATGGTATCGCGTCCTCCGGTCATTACGATCATGGGCCACGTGGATCATGGAAAAACCTCTTTATTGGATGCCATTCGGGAAACAAAGGTGAGGGCAGGAGAGGCAGGCGGCATTACGCAGCATATCGGTGCCTACATGGTCAGCACAGGTGGAAAGCCCGTGACTTTTTTGGATACCCCAGGCCATGCGGCTTTTACCGCTATGCGGGCGCGGGGTGCTCAGGCGACGGACATCGTCGTATTGGTCGTTGCTGCGGATGACGGGGTGATGCCCCAGACCGTTGAAGCCGTGAACCATGCCAAGTCCGCCGGAGTGCCGATTATTGTCGCGGTGAATAAGATGGATCGGCCCGATGCCAACCCCGATCGTGTGAAGCAAGCCTTGTCCGAGTATGAGTTGATCCCGGAAGAATGGGGCGGCAGTACGATTTTTGTTGAGGTTTCCGCCAAAGAAAAGACCGGCTTGGACAATCTGCTTGAGATGATTTTGTTGCAATCCGAAATGCTTGAATTGAAGGCCAATCCCAAGAAGTCGATGCGAGGCGTGATTGTAGAAGCCAAAATCGAAAAAGGCCGTGGCCCGGTTGCGACGGTGCTCGTGCAGGAAGGCACCTTGAAAGTCGGCAGTGCTTTTGTCACGGGGATTTATTTTGGCAAAGTCCGCGCGCTGATAAACGATGAAGGCAAAAAGGTGAAATCCGCCGGTCCCTCCACGCCGGTGGAGGTGATCGGTTTGGACGGCGTGCCTGAGGCGGGCGACACCTTTATTGCGGTTGCAGATGAACGGGTTGCAAAGGATGTTGCCGCCTCGCGCGCGCAACGTCAGCGGACGGCCAAGTTGGCGCAGGTACGCCGCACGACGCTGGATGATCTCTATCAGGAATTGAAGGATGGCGCGGCAGAAACCTTAAAGGTGATCATCAAGGCCGATGTGCAGGGTTCCGCCGAGGCGATCCGCGAAGCCCTGGAAGGACTCGGTACGGATGCGGTGAAATTGGAAGTGATTCATGCGGGGGTGGGGGGCATTACCGAATCGGATGTCATGTTGGCCGCCGCATCGAATGCTTTTGTGGCGGGTTTTAACGTGCGTCCCGAGTCGAAGGCCAGGGATTTGGCCGAACGTGAAAAAGTGGATCTCCGGCAATATTCTATTATTTACGACCTGATTGACGATGTGCGTTCCGTGATGGAAGGTTTGTTGGCTCCCACTTTAAAAGAGCGCATACTGGGGCGCGTTGAAGTCCGTCAGATTTTTAATGTCCCGAAGCAGGGAACCATTGCGGGGGGCTATGTCAAAGAAGGTGTTGCTGCCAGGAATTGTTCAGGCATCCGCGTGCTGCGGGGCGGGGAGTGTGTTTTTGAGGGGAAATTGGCTTCTTTACGTCGTTTTAAGGATGATGTGAAAGAGGTGCAAACGGGTTACGAGTGTGGTATCGGCGTTGAGGGATATAATGACATTGAGGTGGATGATGTGTTTGAATTCTACACCTTTGATGAAATTGCGAGCAAGCTTGAATCGGCATAGGCGATGTTTTGGCCTTGGAAGGGTGTGTTATCGTGCCGGTGATTTCTTCCGTGTATATAATCCGTAGATGAAAGGGTTTACCGTCGGTCTTTGTACCGTAGAGCTTTACATTCCGCAGAGTCATTCTTTAAAAGAAAAACGGCAGGTTCTCAGAAGCATCAAAGCAAAAATTAAAAATAATTTTAATGTTGTGATTGCGGAGGTCGGCGCACAGGATCGGAGGCAGCACGCCGTGTTGGGCGTGACAACCCTTGCAAATGATCAATCCGTGGTGAATTCAGTACTCGATAAAGTCCTTGACCGGATTGCTTCTTGCCCCGAGGCTGAAATGATTCACCACAGCTTGGAGTTGATGTAGATGATTGCGCCGGATGGCAAAAACATGCAGGGTGTGCGCTCGGACCGCATGGCCGATTTGCTCAAAGAGGAAATCGCGGATGTGCTGACTAAGAAAATGCGCGATCCCCGGATCGGTTTTGTGACGGTGACCGGGGTTGATGTTTCCCGTGATTTTCGCAATGCAAGTATTTATGTGTGTTTTCATGAAAAACAAGACGAAAAAAAAGGCATGACCGCATTGAATAAGGCACGCGGTTTTGTTCGCGGTGAATTGGCCCGGCGGCTTCCGTTGCGCCGCGTCCCGGCGCTGACTTTTGTCGCCGATCGCATGACGGAGCGGGTTTCACATCTGTTGGGTGTGATTGAGTCGCTTGACGTTCAGCGTGAAAAGATAGAAAAAAAGGGCAGCGAAACGGATTTTCACATGGAAGGGCCGACATGATGCGCGGAGCGGACTTTCAGTGCCGGGAGGAGAAGGCTTCGGCCTCCTTCGTGGGCGGTTTTCTGAATATCGATAAACCGGCGGCCTGGACTTCTCATGACGTTGTGGCGAAAGTCCGCGGTCTTTTGCGCGTGAAGCGGGTCGGACACTTGGGTACGCTTGATCCGGATGCGACAGGTGTGCTGCCCATTTGTTTCGGCAAAAGCACGAAGCTTGTGCCTTTACTTGCGGATGCGGACAAAACCTATGATGCGGTGCTTCGTCTTGGACAGGAAACCGATACGGAAGATGCCGGTGGGAAGGTGATCCGAAGCTGTGTCGTGCCTGAAATTTTAAAAACGGAGGCGGGCGCGGCAGAGATTCTTGACGTACTGTCTTCTTTTGTGGGACGGTATTTACAGCAACCGCCTATGTATTCGGCGATTAAAATTAAAGGGGTTCCGCTTTACAAGGTTGCGCGCAGCGGCAAGGTGCTGGAGCGTCCCGCGCGTGAAGTAGCGATCCGCTTCATTTACTTGCGGGCATGCCGTGACGGCGATGTTGCGTTTCGTGTGCATTGTTCGAAGGGCACGTATATCCGAACGCTGTGTGTCGATATTGGAAGGAAGTTGGGTGTCGGGGCACACCTACTTTCGCTTCGCAGGATTCGTGTGGGGGATTTTGATATTGCAGATGCCATCGATTTGGATTTGTTGTCCGAGTATTGTCGCCGCCGGACGTGGGAGAAAGCGGTCTATCCGGCGAATGCGGTGTTGAGCGCCTTGCCCGCCCTCCGGGTCAAAAACGATGAATGCAGGCGTGTTTTGAACGGGGTGCAAATCGGGCTGTCCGACCTGGATCGGATCGATCCCTTTAAGAAGGGCGATGCGCTTCGATTTTTGGATATGCAAGGTCATCTTATTGCGATCGGGTATGCCCTTCGTGATTCGCAGTTGCGTGCCGGAGCGGGAGGGGCTTTAGACCCTTTTTTTAAAATCAAGACCGTGTTGGGAAACGGCGAAAGCGGAGACCGCTAAAGAAAATATTTCCGCCTTTTTCGGTCTGAAGCAGAAAAACCCTGTAGGGGAGGATAAGTAAAATGGCAGTGTTGAAAGAAGTGAAAAAAAATATCATCAAGGACAATGCAACGCATGATCAGGATACCGGGTCGCCCGAAGTGCAAATTGCCCTGCTGACAAACAGAATTATCGGACTGATGGATCATTTTAACGTCCATAAAAAAGATCATCATTCCAGGAGAGGATTGGTGCACATGGTCGGCCGTCGCCGGAAACTGCTCGATTATCTGAAAAAATCCGATATGAATCGCTACCGTGCGATTATCAAAAAACTGGGTTTAAGAAAGTAACCCGCCCTTTTGGGCGAGAGCACAGAAAAGCAATGATAGCGCAAGAAGCCCCTTTACGCGGTGTTTCTTGGTCTTTCATTGTCGTTCTGTGCTTTGCCGCCCTGTATACCTACCTCGTCTTAAGGACCAACAAGAAAAAGGAGTCTCAATCATGATGCATCGTGTTGAAGCACAAATTGGCGGAAAAACATTAAGCCTTGAAACAGGCCGCATGGCACGGCAATCGGATGGTGCCGTGCTGGTACAGTACGGAGAGAGTGTCGTGCTGGTGACAGCCGTCGCTTCAAAAATCGCAAAAGATGTCAATTTTATTCCCTTGACCGTGGATTATCAGGAAAAATCCTTTGCTGCCGGGAAAATTCCGGGCGGTTTTTTTAAACGGGAAGGCCGTCTCGGCGAAAAAGAGATTTTAACCTGCCGACTGATCGATCGCCCGCTGCGGCCTTTGTTGCCGGACGGCTGGTTTTTTGAAACGCAGATTATCGCTACTGTTTTGTCGAGTGATCAAGGCTGTGTGACGGACATTCTCGGCATCATCGGCGCGTC
>Ga0256830_1000342_pt1 | contig 39616 bp, 32 predicted proteins | sample 128326metaG_FD_190537 | JGI IMG/M metagenome (GOLD analysis project Ga0256830, IMG submission 190537) | Hydrothermal vent microbial communities from Lau Basin, Pacific Ocean - 128-326 | ecosystem: Environmental > Aquatic > Marine > Hydrothermal vents | place: Pacific Ocean: Lau Basin | collected...
TGTGGTTTCTTTCCCTTCCTCGTATCCGGCTTGAAATGCCTCCTCCTTTGCTTCCTGCAAGGCTGATTCCAGAACCCGGATGCGTTCTTTCAGCATTTCAATATTCTTCCCGTCCATATCCGTTGTTATTACAGGATCCGTGGCACCGTTCATAATTTCTTCATTGACGTGAACTCCGGATCCATATTCTTTCACGGAATTGTGAAAACCAATGATACGATTCTTTAAACGAAGTGTATACATTATTCAATTATTTCCTCTTCTTCACCCCGTCCTAAAACAATTTCTCCCGATTCTTCCAATTGATGTACAACATCCAGAATCTGTTTTTGCGCCGCTTCCACATCCCTGACCCGCACCGGCCCCAAATATTGCAGTTCATCCTGCAACATTTCGGAGGCCCGCTCGGACATATTTTTAAATATCTTCTGTTTCAATTCATCGCTGGTAGCCTTTAAGGCATACGCCAATGTTTTCGAATCGACTTCTTTCACAATTCTTTGTATCGCATTGTCCGTTAGACCAACAATATCTTCAAAGAGGAACATCAAGCTGGTGATTTCTTCCGCCAGGTCTGCATTCAGATTTCTGAGATGACTTAATATATTCTTTTCAGCGGCACGGCTTGCCGAATTTAAAATTTGCGCTACGGTTTCGGCGCCTCCCGTATTACTTAAATCGCCACCGAACACAACTCCGATTTGTTCCCGTAAAACGGTTTCAATATCATCAATTAATTCCGGGGATGTCTTTTCCATTGTCGCCAATCGATAGGCTATTTCCGTCTGACTCTCTTCCGGTAGTTCGGATAAAATGGTGGCCGCCTGGCCCGGTTTCAAATTCGCCAGAATCAAGGCGGCTGTTTGCGGGTGTTCATTCTGCAAAAAATTGAGCAACTGTTTATCATCCACAGTCTGTAACAAATAAAATGCGCTTACTTCGGTGGCTGCTTCCGCATGCTTTAATATTTCCTCGGCTTTTTTATGACCGTAAGCGCTTTCCAATACCCGTCGCGCGTAGTCCAGGCCTCCCTGGACGATATATTCATTTGCCTGCATAAGCTGATAGAATTCTTCGATCACATTTCCCAAAGTCCCGGCCGGCACATCACGTAATTTTGCAATTTCGATTGCAATTTTCTCCGTCTCCTTATCATTCATATTTTTCATAACCTGGGCGGCATTTTGCACACCCATGGCGATTAATATCAGGGCCGCTTTCTGGATCGGTTTCAACGGCCGGGCAGCTTGTTTCGACATCGTTTATCCACTCTCCGTATTCGTTATCCACGATCTGATAAGTTTGGCTGCATTATCGGGACTTTCCTTGCTGTACTTCACAACTTCCCGGGTCATCTTGTCTTTTGCTTTCAATTTTGCTCGGGCTTCCGGGCTGAGTTTCCGGATATAAATATCTTCGGAAATATCCTCTTCTTCCTCCTCGACCTCCGGAAGTGACGGTTTACCCCCCTGAGATGGTATACTGCGGGCATTGCCGGCAGTAATCTGCAAAATCGGCTCGGAAGATTTCAAAAGCGTTCTTACAAGGAAAAAGGCCACCAACACTCCAATTACAATTAACCCTTTATCAAGAATTCCAGCCCATAAGGCCCGTTTCTCCGCCTCTATAAAATACTCCTGTTCTGATTCGAGTGTCGAATCATCAAATTTAACATTCTGTACTTCCACCATATCCCCACGGTCTTCATTGTATCCAACAGCACTCTTCACCAGGGCGGTTATTTGATTAAGCTCTTTATTACTACGCGGTATGTAATTCTTTACTTCATTTCCCTCCTCATCCCTGGTCGTCTCATAGGTTCCGTCAACCAATACAGCCACGGAAAGCCGGTTGATCGTTCCCGTATTGCTGACATAATGCTCTACTGTTTTATTTAATTCATAATTGGTGATAACATTTTCTTTCGAATAGCCCTCGTCAATATTACTGGTGGAATCTTTACTTTTGGACGTTTCGGTATGACGCTCTTCACTGATTACGACCACATTTTCCGGATCATAAGATTCCATCGTTCGTTCGATTTTTTGGAAATCCAGATCCACAGACACTTCCACAACAGCGTTTTGATAACCAACAACTCCCTCCACCAGATCGGTTACTTTTCTTCGCAGCTTATTTTCAACCGAGTGTCTTAAATCCCATCGGTTTCCAACCGAACCTAAAGCGCTGTCCTCGCTTCGACGTTTCGAGAGCAGGTTTCCCTTGGAATCAACCACAACCACTCCTTCCGGCTCAATTCCATCGGCGCTGTTTGAAACAATAGCAACAATTCCTCTCACCTGTTCGCCGCTCAAATACGCATTGGGCTGTAAATACAAAACCACGGAAGCGGACCCTTTCTTCCGTTCCTCAAATAATTTCCCATCCGGCAACACCAGATGGACACGACTGTTTTTTACCCCGGGAAACCGGTTGATGGTTTTTGTTAATTCCCCCTCCAATGCGCGACGCATATTCAATTGCTGCATGAAAGATGTCATGCCAATCTTCGAATTATCAAAAATTTCATATCCCGCAACCGGGCTTCCCACATATCCGGATTCGGCAAATTTCAGCCTTAACTCGACAACATTTGTCCCGGGGACAAGAATCGTACGACCATTATTTTCAACCCGATACTTGATCTTCATTCCCTGCAGGTCAGTTACGATTTTATTGGCCGTGCTAGGATCCAAATCAGAATACAACACCCTGAATTCAGGCCGGTTTGCCCACAATACCAAGGCTACAATAGCAGAAATCATACTTATCATAACGATCGTAATGACCACCCTTTGGCCAAGCGAATAACGCCTTAATATCAGTCCTAATTGTTCAAAGAAAGTATTCATTGTTATCTTCAGCCTTCACACTATACTTGCATTCGTTGAATTTCCCGGTAGGATTCCAATAGTTTGTTCCTGATTTCAAGCATCAATTGAAAGCTTAATCGCCCTTCCTGCATCGTGGCCATAGCCTCCGCAAGATTTTCAGATTTTCCTTCAATAAATTCGGTGACTTTACTGCCTGCCTCTTTTTGATTGTTGTTAACCGCCGTTAGAAAATCCTTGATTGTATCCGCAAAGTTGACGGATTCATTTTCCGCCGATTCTTTAACATTATCAGAAGACTGCTTTCGATCGACGATTGCAGCCTGTGTTGTTTGCAACAGTTCTTGTATACCAGCCATCTCTCCTATCCTTTCACATCTAATAATTGCCCTTTATGGATTTGAGCAATACGGGCATTGCCGTAAAATTGCATTTCTTCGGGCTGATTACTGCCGAAAAGCATGTGCAAAGTCGCTTGTTCATCCGTTGTTAATATCACCTTGGTTGCTTCCGGCCGCTCTATACCGGGTACCTCAATTTTTTCATTGAAATTATTCTCAACTACTCCGGGGGTAGGTCCGTTTTTTAAAGCGCCCTGTTCCTGTGAATCAACCTGTTTATATAATTGCTCAACGGCATAATTATCGCTTGTCGGTGGAATAATTTTCATCGTTGGATATTTTAGATCTCCATGGCTTTTTTAGCCATCTGCTTGGAAGCGTTCAGCACACTGATATTTGCTTCGTATGAGCGACTGGCGGCAATCATTTCAACCATTTCTTCCACGGTATTAACGTTAGGCATCCTGACATATCCCTTTTCATCGGCGCGCGGATGACCCGGATTGTAAATCAACTTTTCCCCTTTAACTTCCACCACCTTGAAGGCGGTAGAATAATCCGGCTTCGCGGTGGCAACCCCGGTTGAACCGGTTTCGGAACCAAGATGACCGGTACGTGAACTCCGGAGCTTCAGTGACATCTGGTCTCCAAATCGATACCCGGATTTCCCGCTTCGATTTGTATCCACCACTGTCTTACGGTGGTAAACATTACCTTTTTCATCGGGGAGTTTCTCGGCATTGGCAATATTTTCGGCAATTACTTCCATACGTTTCATTTGCGTGGAAAGTCCGGTTAATGTTGTCTTAAACGTTGAAAAAATTCCTCCGACTTTCATCTTATTTATCCCCTATCGATTCCTGCCCGTGATACTTACACTCAAACCATTGTAATAACGATTTAATATCCTGGTGACGAATTCATACCGGATCTGATTCTCGGCCAGTTCCGTCATTTCTCTCGTCAGGTCAACCTTTTTTTCCTTACTATTATTCAGCTTGCCATCGGTGCTTTCACTAAAATGTGATGAACGAATGTGTTTATCCTTTGTCACTTTTATTTTTGACTGATCGACGGCGGAACGCAATGTTGCGGAAAAATCGGTATTAACGCGTGTATAATTAGGATTATTGGCCTGGGCTACATTTTGGGAAATCGCCCGGTGTTGCCGTTCATACACGGAAATAGCTTTTTTTAACAACTGTGCCCGTTTGGTATTGAACAACTTGATATCCATTTTACTATCTTTATATTCAATTGTTATGCCACCAGGCTTTGGTCGCTGATTCCGGGGCCGCGTCAGGCGAATATATATACCATTTATGACATTTATTAATAATAATTTAGCATGTATTCACAAAAAATTTATCCTTACCATAAAGGGAGGGTTTCAATCCGGGGCCTTCCCAAAAACCGGGAAAAATTTTCCAATTTTTTGGTGAATTTGTCCATGCTCCGATAATTTGGTTTTACAGTCTGATGATTTCGTAAAAAGTCTCATATTGTCATTGTCAGCCCGCAATGGCTGGAACTTATATTATTGTCATTAACAAGGTAAATGATATTGTCAAAGTTTTGTTGTACCAAATAATGCAATAGGAACAACGAATGAAACGGAACTATCGAAATAATAAGGATTTAAATCAATATCCCGAGTAAGAAAATTTTCGTTCAATGATTTGTCTTAACTCTTAATATTTTTTCGTTTAATTCCCCGATTTAATTCATAATCTGGGTTGAATCAACCAGCATTCAGGCTGGGAGAATAACACCGATGATAAATTAATCGGCAAGAAAGATACAAGCAACGGGCGGAATCCAACCGGATTCCTTTGCCTTCGGTGGGAGTGTCTGCGGTTGGATTGATTATACCGGGATAAAGATAAATTACATCACAATTTCGGGTGGTCTTGCGTCAGCGGATTAAGCTATTTCCATTGGGAGATCGCCTTCCTGCGCATATTGATGAAGTTTGTTTCGTAGAGTTCTTACACTTATCCCCAATATATTCGCCGCCTGAGTACGGTTATTCTGCGTCTTTTTTAAGGTATGATAAATCAATCTCTTTTCCATTTCGGCGATGGACAAGACATCGATTCCGGGACCGTTATGATCCTGCCTGATGTAGTCGGTTTCCAGTGAAATATGTCCAAGGGTCAGAACCTTCTCGTCCCCGGAATAAAGGATTCCACGTTCAATTAAGTTCTCCAGTTGTCGAACGTTTCCCGGCCAATTATAGCGAATCAGTTCGTCCAGGGTTTCCTTATTCACTTCTTTTTTGTCGTATCCATATTTCATTTGGAATTTTTTGATGAAATGATCCACCAATAAGGGAATATCCTCCGGACGTGTACGCAACGGTGGTACGATTATGGGAAACACATTTAACCGATAAAAAAGATCGGAACGAAACTTTCCTTCCTCCACCATCTCATTCACTACCCGGTTTGTTGTAGCCAGGACCCGCACATCCCCGGATATTTCTTTCGTACTACCGATCCGCGTGAATTTCCCTTCCTGCAGAACGCGTAATAACTTGGCCTGCATGGCAATCGGTATTTCACTGATTTCATCGAGCAGCAGGGTTCCGCCATTAGCCTCCTCAAACAGGCCTTTATGCATTTTGATGGCATTCGTAAAGGCACCTTTTTCGTGACCGAAAAGGGTGCTTTCAAACAATGATTCCGGAATTGCGGAACAATTTATTTTTAAAAACGGCTGGTTAACCCGTTCGCTGTTTTCATGGATCGCAAGAGCGATTAATTCCTTTCCGGTTCCACTCTCGCCCTGAATAAACACGGGCGCGTCACTTTTGGCCACGATGTTGATTTGATGATGGATCCGTTCCATGGCCTTACTTTTTCCAACAAGCTTATTAAACTTCTCATTGTACGAAAGCTTGGACTTAAGTTGTTTATTTTCCTCTTTCAAGTGTTCATATTCAAAGAATCGTTCGACACGGGATTCGATCTGTGAAATGGAAAAAGGTTTGGTAATAAAATCGAAAGCTCCATTATGAAGGGCTTGTACCGCGGTTTCGACGGTACCATAAGCGGTGATTATCAGAAATCCAATATTAGGATACTTTTTTCTGACTTTCTCCATCAATTCGGTACCGTTCATTTCGGGCATAACCAAATCGGTAATAACAAGATCGCATCCTTCGGTATTAATAATTTCCAGGGCTGTTTTCCCATCCTTGGCGTTTTGTACGCTGTAACCACTGTTTGTAAGCGCCTCCTGAAGTATGGCACGCATGCTATGATCGTCATCGACAACCAATAACCGTCTCATAAATACCTCTTAATTTTGGGCTCAACTTTATGGTATGCATTTCAAAATTTCAAATAAATAAATAATTATTATATGGCAAGGTTTTATGAAAAACCGCTTAACCATCACTACGGGTAACCAATCGAAAAACCGTTATTCCAATTTTCGTTTGTTATCCTGTTCAATCCGCTTATTTTTTTGATGACGCGAATAGGAATAGACTGCGATATCCTGATCCGATAATAATTTCCGGTATTTATCCATTGTTTTCCTTTGTAATCTTGTTTTATCAGGCATTAGTTCGCTCAATTTAGCTTTTAATTCTTCATTTTCCCTTTTAAGATTCCGAATCAATTCCACATTATAATAATTCTCCGCCATTATTTTGTATCGTTCCATCGATCTTTCAATTGAAGAAACGACCTGATCTATTCTGAAAGGTTTTATCAGGTAATCGTAAATATTATGCCGCAAAGCTTCAATTGTACTCTTAATGCCCGGGAAACCGGTCATCAGGATATTGATCGCCCTTGGATTATAATTAATTATTCTTTCGCTCAATTCAATTCCGTCCATATCCGGTAGTCTGATATCCAGGAGAGCGACTTGTATCTTTTGCATACCGATGATCTCAAGCGCCGATTTCGCATTTTGGGCGGTGAAAACAACGTATCCCTTTCCTTTCAGACCGATCTCCAGGATGTTCAGGATCGAATCCTCGTCGTCAACCACCAGTATGGTTGTCTCCCGTAATTTGAATTGTTCATTCGACATATTTATTGATTTCGATTTCTATACCTGATTTAACGGCTCCCATATTTCCTGAAATAGTTTTGTTCCCAATCCGTTAATAATGGTATCAGCGGATTTACCGTCCGTCGGGCAAGTAACGATTGCATATTTAATTGATAGTAAAGGGATATTGCTTTTCTCCGAATAATATTCCTCGACCTTTCTGCGGATGTTGGCACACGCAAGTTCGGTGGAAACCGTATCCCATCCGGGCAAGACAATCAACATTGAATCCAGGTCGTGCCAGATAATCTCACCGTTTGTTTCGAATTCATCCCGAATTATCGCGCCTACGGCGGATTCCAGATCGCTAAGCGGCGGCAGATCGGTTGATTCCGGGTTTTTTATTAATCTGAGCAGCGCAAAAGACACTGACCGATTCGCCCTGATCGAAGAAATAATCTTATCTTTAATAACAGTATACAAAATTTTATCATAGGTTACGTTTTGGGGTCTCATTAACGATTCCATTGCTCCCACGGACTGGAAGATCGGAGCTATCTGAGTCGCCAATATTTCCAATAACTTAACTTCATCTTCAAGGGAATATATTTGTTCATTAATCTGAAAAATACCTATAAAACCATACAGTTTCTCCTGATAATGTATAGGAACCATAATACAATGATTCTGATTATCACCGATTGCGATTTCTCTGCCGTTAATCGTCAACTCCGGGAAACCCTTGGATAAGACTATTGATTGGTCATCCCGAACCTGTGAATGATTAATCGTGTCGCCGATTTTGAACCTGAACTGATCAATAAATTCATCCGTTAAGCCCCGCGCGCTTTTTATCACAAAATCGCCGGAAAGCTCATCGAATAAAAATATCCCGACTTTTTCTATTTTCATTCCTTCAGTCAGGGTATCCAGGATCATATCGACGGCAATATCAAATTCAAATACCTGGTAGAGGATTGAACTGATATCATACAACATTGTAATATCGGAAAACATCTTTTCAATCTTTTTGTTTAAAGCCACATTTTCCCTCCTTAGGAACAATTTCTCCGCCGCACGATCGATTACAGCTTTTATTTCCTTTAATTCAATGGGTTTGCGAATATAATCATACACACCGTATTGAATCGCTTCAATGGCCGAATCAATCGATGCGAATCCCGTGAAAATGATTACTTCCGTGTCACGCCCGGTTTGTTTTACCGTTTTCATTACATCCATCCCGGACACTTTCGGCATCATTAAATCCGTAAGAACTATATCATAGGCTTCTTTTTCAATGTATTTCAAAGCCTCCTGCGGGTCAGTTAAACCCGTAACGTTAAATCCGTTATTTTCCAGGTAGGTTGTGAGGATATCCACAATGATGTGTTCATCATCAATAACCAATACCGATATGTTTTCTAATTGCATCAGACAATTCCTTACATTTCGGATAATCCCTCAATCACAATTTCATCACCCGTTCGATAAATTGTCACGTTTTGATATAACTTATCCGTATAATATTGTTGATCACCAATAGTAACCGTAACCCCTTTATGTAATTTGTCCCTTATGATGATCGAATTCGAAGGGGAGGAATTATTCTGTTTTTCGATGACAATCTGTCGTTTCTCTTCAATCGCTTCAATGTCTTTCGCAAGTCCTTTTGCCTCCAGGACAATCCTGTCCAACTCCTCCTGTTTTTCGGCCGATAATGTTTTTAACCGGGCTTTTAACAGTCTGAAAAAAGATATTCGTTTATTTAATGACGACAATTTTCTTTTAAGGTTCTCAACCGTGTCTATGATTTCCAATTGTTCCGAATCATCATTATTCAGATCATCATTATTTACACCTATCTCAGTTGAAATATTTCTTGTGGATCCCACTTCAATCGCCTCCAAACCTTTGCCTGCCAATATTTTCCCCCCCCGAATTAAGCCCTCATTTTGTTCCAGGATAACCTTCCCTCCCGAGGAAACCTCACTGTTAATCACATAACGATCAATCAGAATATCTCGTTTTACGCCAACTGTTGCATCCTGGATAAATCTGCAAAGCAAATTCCCTCCGGCAAAAACTTTAGCCCTTTTTTTACCCAGGATACCCAGTTGAACCACAACATCCCCTTTTTGTGAATAAACATTTGCCGCCTCAACATTTCCCTCAATATAAATCGAATCGGTGGCATCCACCCGGAAACCGGACCTGACGTCACCACTTATAAGGAGTTTCCCGTCGAATTTCACATTGCCGGTTTTAAAGTCGACATCCCCCTTAATGTGGTAAACATTGTCAATATCAACTTTCCCTTCATTACCAAAGACACAACCGGAAACAGCGGCCAGAAGCGTTAACCCATCCTGGGAAATCCTGGTGTTTTTCCCCACCGGCAAAGGAATATCTTTCCCCGGCATTTCCAATAATTCACCGGTTACGGACTTGCCTGATATACCGGTGGTCGCCGGCAACTTCGATACCAACTCATGGTCTTTCGTTACATACTCAAATTCTTTCAGACACTTAAAATCCGCTTTCCCATCCTTGGTAATCGTCGGCTTTACCGCCTTGCCCGTATTGACATACCATATCAGTTTGGCATCCTGTCCCTTTACCGGTGGTTTCCCGCGGGCGATAATAACATTGGTAACGGGAACTTTCTCAGTCGCTATCCTGTCTATTAACGCCTCGTCAATGCCATAGGAGACCCCCGCCTTTGCGATTGCTTCGGCGATTTCAAGTCGTGACGGAAAACGATTTCCACCATTATTAATCGTTATTCTCGCTTCCAGTTTGTCTTCGGAAACCGTGACTTCAATTACATTCATCGGGCAAACGGAAATGTGGTTAAGTTATTAAACATCCAACCAAAAGAAATGAATTCCGTATTTCCTTTTCTTTTGTTATCAACTTTCATATTCAAACTGTATTTCCACTTCTTTTCCACATGAACATTTGAGGATAACGCCGACAATATTTTTATTTTCCCAAATCGGTTCAATTAATGTGCGGTCTATGTCTTCGAAATCCGATTCATCCACCTCAATCTTCAACGGGTTTTTTATTTCAACCGAATCTCCCTTTATCACCGATTTTCGGTTTACCATATTTTCATTCATGTATAAATCCGGGTTATCTTCCAGATCTTCAAATTTCTCTTCAAATTCCATTTCACCGACACCCTTTTTTCAGGTAATATGAATCCCATAACAATTATTTATCCACGGATGATTAATCACACTCCCAAAATTGCAGGGATAGTTCAGGAAATCCATCGTCTATACAGTTATTCCGAATGTTATATTCCTCTTTGACACGGTTAATTCACTTAAAACGGAAGATCCCACATAATGCGGCCTTTTCGACGAACCGACGATTATAATTCGTCAAAGTCAGAGGTAATCCCGATGCTATCAGTCTCGAATGAAAGTGATCCTTAAGAGATGACATAGCTATTAATTGTGTCAGGAGAAGAGGGAATCAATATCATCCTGTGAAATGCCCTCCGCCCGAATGATATCGGCCGTTTTCTCCTCGAATTCCTGTTTATCTTTTTCGCGTTTATCCTTATCAAACCCAACCTCGACTATTTCCAGGACCTTCTTTCCCACTTTCGTATCCGATTTAACATCATTCAAAGAAGCAAACAGATTCATAAACTTTTCATAAATGGCGGCTAATATCCGGTTGGCGTGTTCCAATTGTTGGGCGGTAATATCCTGGAATTGAAGCGCAAAAGTGATATCCGTAACCTCATTCTGGATTTCTTCAATTGACTGTTTGGAATCGTGTTTGTTTTTCCCCTCTTCCAAACTATCTGATAGAATTCCCAATTTACTCGAGATGCTGTCTAATTTATCCAGAATCTCCTGGGTCGCCGATTCGGTCGCCTTTGTCACCGTGGATATTTTATCGGAAGCTGTTGGAATTTTTCCCGCGCTGTCTTTAAGAGAGATATTCATCTCGGACATTAAGGGCATAATATCCCTTAGAAACACAAAAAGATCACTTAAAAATGGTATAACTTCATCACCGATTTTGAAGAACCCTCGCATATCCTCTATTTTTTTTAATACTTCGCTGATATCCTTAACTTTTTCCATTTCCCATCTCCTAATTATCAAACGGCAGTTAACCCACGAGTTCAACGATTTTCTTCTGCAGCATATCGGGAGTGAACGGTTTTACGATATAACCGTTCACTCCCGCTTTAATTGCCGTAATTACGTCTTCCTTCATTCCGCGTGTTGTAATCATCAGAATTGGGGTATCCTCATATTTTTGATCACTACGCAGTTTCTTTACCAGTTCCTCACCATTCATTTCCGGCATATTCCAATCCGTCATGACCAAATCGACGGTCTGCCCGTTCAATTTCTCCAACGCATCGGCCCCGTTTTCAGCCTCAAGAACATCCTTTAACCCAATACGCTGAAGCGAATTCATGATAATTCTTCTCATGGTAGGTGAATCTTCAGCAAACAGTATTTTCAGGTCTTTCATTTCATCTATCCTCACTTGTTTAGCTTATGCCTATGACATTGATAAAGATCGAAGCGATTCCATAATCCCATTCACCGACAACACCGAGTCGACAATACCGGCATCCACAGCCGCTTTCGGCATCCCATAAACAACACATGAAGCTTCATCCTGTGCCAATATTTTCCCACCGATCTTCTTCAATTTTTTTAACCCCTCAACACCATCGCAACCCATCCCCGTTAATATTACTCCCAGAACCGATGCTCCGTACGCGTCGATGGCTGAAGAAAAAAGTACGTCCGCGGAGGGATGATATAAACTATCAGCCGGGTGAATGGTTAAATCCCCAATTACATTCACACCATTTCTTCTGACAACCAGGTGTTTCCCGCCCTGAGCTATATAGGCGGTTCCTTTCGTGATTATATCACCCGAACTCGCTTCCTTTACACGTATGGCAGACAGTTTATTTAATCGTTCCGCGAAGCTGTTTGTAAATTCTTTCGGCATGTGTTGAGCGATAAGGATCGGGGCAGGGTAATTTTCAGGTAAAGCGCTTAAAATCGATTGCACTACCGGCGGCCCACCAGTGGAAACGCCGATAACTATGCAACGAATCTCATTGCTTTTTAACCGGTAAGTTTTTTCTTCCGCGCTTTTATGAGAAACAGCCTTGGGAACAGAATCCTTTTTTTTCCATCTTGCCCTCAACCGACTTAGATTCGAGTGTTTGGCAATGGTTTTAATCTTACTGATCAGGCTGTCCTTTATCTGAGTAATGTCGATGGCAACAAAGGATTGTGTTTTTTGGATATAATCCACAGCACCACGGTCCAGGGCATCTAATGTTACCTTGGCGCCCGCGGCCGATATGGAACTGACCACCAGCACCGGTGTCGGCACTTCTTTCATTATCATATCCAAACAGGTCAAACCATTGGTCCTCGGCATTTCTATATCCAGCGTAACAATATCGGGACGATACTGCTTGACTTTCTCAAACCCTTCCTCTCCATCCCGGGCGGTGGCGACAACCTTTATCTCCGGATCCGATTCGACCATGATCTGGATCGCTTTGCGCATGAAAGCCGAATCATCAATAACAACTACATTAATCATAACTTCTCTATTGTTTAACCGTAAATTCTTTAATCAATTCCGGGATGTCCAGTATCAGCGATACACGCCCATCGCCTCTGATCGTTGCTCCACCGACATGGGGAACCTTACCCAGGGTCTGCCCTAAAGATTTGACTACCGTCTCTTCCTGTCCCAACAATTCCGATACAACGAGACCCAACAATTTCTCAGCCAGGGAGACAACCACAACATAAGTATCGTCGGTTGATCCGTCGTGCGGCTTCGGAACCCCCAATACTTCATCCAATCGGACCAACGGCAAAACGGATTCACGTAACTTAATCACCTCTTGCCCGTTGATTGATAAAACCATATCCTTTTCCAGTTTGATCGTTTCGATAATCGAAATCAAAGGGATTATGTATAGTTCTTCCCACACGCGGACAACCATACCGGTTAGTATTGTCAAAGTAAGGGGGAGTTTGATGATAAAGGTGCTACCTTTGCCAATTTCGGTTTTGATATCAACCGTTCCGTTTAGTTTGGAAATGTTGGAATGAACGACGTCCATACCAACACCTCGTCCCGATACATCGGTAATTTTTTTAGCGGTGCTGAAACCGGGTTTGAAAATAAGATTGATAATGTCCCGTTGGGGAAGTTTCTCCGCTTCGGCTTCGGTAAGAATATTTTTTTCAACCGCCTTTTTAACAATCTTTTCCGTGTCGATCCCCGCGCCATCATCCCCTATTTCGATGACAATATGATTCCCTTCCTGGAAGGCCGACAAGGAGATTGTTCCCTTGGCTGGTTTTCCCTGTTTCTCCCTGGTCTTCGGGTCTTCAATACCATGATCAACAGCATTCCGAAGCAGGTGAACCAGCGGGTCTCCGATTGATTCAATTACCGAACGATCCAATTCGGTATCTTCGCCTGATATTAAAAGTTCTATTTCCTTTTTCTTCTCCCGCGACAGGTCCCTTACAAGTCGTGGAAATTTCCGGAATACGTAGGAGATCGGAAGCATTCTCATCTGCATGATGCTTTCCTGAATTTCGGTCGTGACGAATCCAAGTGCATTGTTGACACCGTTCAGGTCTTCAATCTCTTTTGTCCCCCCAAAGGTCTGGCTAAGTTCGTTACTTACCTGAAGCAGCCTGTTTTTCCCCAATACCAGTTCTCCGGCCAGATTCATCAAAGTATCCAACCGCTCGACATCCACACGAATGGTTTGTTCCACTTTCCGACGCGGCTTCCTGGAAACCGTTTCGTTCTTCTTTGTTACCTTGACGGGGGACTTCTCCTCTTTTGCCGGAGTCGCCATGGGTTCCCCGGTTATACCCGATAACCGCGCCAATATTTCCTTCGTATCACGGGTAGCCGCACCACCGGTGCGAACTTCTTCCATAAACCCCTTTATCCAGTCCACTGAGGAAAGCAATACGTCAATGATACCGGAAGAGGGCGTTATCTTCTTATCACGAATCAGATTCAATATATCTTCGGATTTATGAGCAACACTCGACATTTTTTCCAGGCCCAATATTCCACTGTTCCCCTTCAGTGTATGGAAGGCTCTGAAAATATCGTTTATCAGGTCCTCATCCACCGATTCGGTGGAATTCTCAAGTTTTAACAAATCATTATTCAGAGAATCCAGCAATTCGGAAGATTCGGTGATAAACTCCTCGACCAAATCATCGGGAAAATCGGATAAATCCAAAACAATCTCATCAGCCTGATTCTCGGATTCCTGGGGAGGAGGTTCTTCCTTGATTTTCCCGTTAACCCGCTTGCCGTTTTCATTCAGGATATTTTCGATTTCACTGACCAAATCCTGGATGTCCTCTTCGTTTTCCTCCCGGTTCTGTACGTCGGCTATAAATTCCTTGAACCAATCCACCGTTTCCAACAACACATCTACAACCTGGGGTGTCGTCTCCAGTTTTCCGTTTCGAATGGTATTCAACACATCCTCAGCAGCATGGGCCAAATTGGTGCATTTCTCGAAATTCAGGAAGCCACTGGTCCCTTTTATGGTATGATAAGCCCTGAAGACCCGGTTAATCAGGTCCTCGTCATATTCACCACTTTCAAGTACTAACAAATCTTCATCCAGTTGATCTATAAGCTCATTTGTTTCAACAACGAAATCATCCAGGATTTCATCCATTCCTTCTAATTGATCGTAGATACTCATGGAGGGGTCCTTCGATTACTACTCGTTCAAGAATTTCGAGACCTGGTACTGGACCATCTTGGCATCAAAAGGTTTTTCCAGATAGGCATTGGCCCCGGCTTTTTTCCCTTGTTTCTTTGATTCCTCCCCCCGCTCCGACGAAAGGATAATGATTGGCAAATCCTTGTAATCATCCGAATTCCGGATTGTCTCAATTAATTCGAATCCATCCATATTGGGCATATTCAAATCGACTATTGCCAAGTCAACCTTCGTCTGTGAAATCTTCTCCAAGGCGTCCATCCCATCCTCTGCGGCAACCACTTCGAATTCCTGCATCTTAAGACTGAATGAAACAAATTTCCGAACAGTAGATGAATCATCTGCCACTAATATTACGCGTTTCATAACAACTCCTCTGTTTTTAACTCTTATTCCTTTTTATAAAGGAAAGTCCCCGGGAAATGCTCGACTTTAAAAGCTGAACTGATCCCATGAAGGGATTCCGCTTCACCAAGAAACAGATACCCACCATGATTCAGGGTATCATAAAAACTACGGATAACTCTCTTTTTCATCATTTCATCAAAATAGATCAATACGTTTCTGCAAAATATGAAATCGACGCTCCCGATCAGCCGAATTTTATGCACGTCCTTAAGATTTAAATATTGGAACTCAACATTGCGTTTCAAATCATCTTTTATTTCCGCGTGGGTACTGTTATTAACAAAGTACTTGGCCTTATAATGAGAAGGCATGGAACCCCGGAAAGAGTTTTTAGTAAAGAGTCCCTTTTTTGCTTTTTCCAAAACATTATGGCTGATATCGGTCCCCAGAAGGTCTATCTTCATTCCCCCTAACGACCCGTTCATGTTTTCTCTGATCATTATTGCAAGGGTGTAAACTTCCTCACCCGTGGAACAACCTGCGCTCCAAATCCTTATTTTCTGACGCCCCTGTTCACGCCTGGTTTTAACCATTACCGGAAATAACTTTTCGGAAAACACCTTCAGTTGCCTCTCGAAACGGAAAAAATAAGTTTCATTGATTGTAACCAGGTTGAAAATCATGGTTAATTCTTCTTTTTGATTCATGCCACGTTTCAAATAGGCAACGTATTCTTCGAAAGATTCGAGTTCCAATTTCTGTATTCTTCGATTCAACCGTCCTTCAAGGAGATATAACTTACCTTCGGAAAAGAAAATTCCGCTTTTTTCATAAATGAAATCCCGTAGCTCACGAAACGTTTCAGGGCTTAGCTTTATATTTTTACGTAGTCCTATATGATGATTCTTCACAATCGATCCTTATAGTTGAGCTAGTTCTACCATTTTTTGTATGGTTTCAATGTCATCATCAATCTCCAACACAAATCTTTCAAAGTCCATATCCCTTAACTTTTCATTCTCTTTTTGCAAAATTTTCCACCCTTCTTCTTCACGCGGTATTGATTGGACAAAACCCGTACCGAAACGAATGGATTTAAAATTGCATACGAGATCCGAAATCTGGATTAATGCAGTGGAGACTTCATATTTGGGATTCGATACAAGCTCCGGTTTATGGTGAAAACCGATCGCATTGATGATTGCTTCGGGTAATTCCCACTTTTCAGCTAACCACCGACCGGCATCAGCGTGTGTAACTCCGAAGACTTCCATTTCAGCGTCATAGCTGGTCAGCTTATCCTTCTCGGCTAATTTTACAGCCTTGGTATATTTTTCAGGGTCAATCCGATATAAAACCAATTTACCCACGTCATGTAATAAACCAAGTGAATAAGGACTACTCGGGACAGATAAACGTAACCGTTTATTCAATAATTGAGCAATATGCCCGCACGCGGCCGAATGCTCCCATAGTTTATTCCATTCAAGCCACTGATCACCGATATCACGACTCAATAAAAGTTTCAACACCGTAAAGCTGAGCACCAAGTGGCTCAACTCTTCCATTCCAATTACAACGATTGCATGTCTTAACGTTTCCACACGATTCCTTAGCCCGTAATAAGCGGAATTGGCGATCTTAAGAATTTTCAAGGCTAACGGCGGATCTCTCTCAATTATCGGGATCATCTGAGAGACGGAAAGATTATCCTCACGGGTAACACGCAATATTTCCATAGCAATCGCCGGCACGGTAGGTAACTTTGTTAATGAATAAACCTCGTTCCGGTAATATTCCGGGGGATGGATCGAGCTCATGGTCGTGTCAGTGTGTTCCATTCAAATCCTCTGATAATTTTTTACTTTTTAACCGCAATGGTAGGTCCTTACAATTCGTTAATTGCTTGTATCGCAGCCCCACGGATATCTTCGTTTTCGCAATTACTCAAATTTTCAAGTAAAGGTTTTGCTTCCGTCAACTTTAATTGAACGGATGTTTTAATCGCTGCAATAACAGGTAAACCGCGCTCTTCGTATAACATTTTCAACACGGTATCCTTAACTCTTTGTTTATCGAAATTCACCAATGATTCCAGGGCTGTGTATGCAACCCAATCATCTTCATGATCGGTCAAATCGCAGATCATTTCCACCAACCGCTTGTCATTTTTGGCCGCATTGATTAATGCCACAATCAATGCGGGAGGCAGTTTATCCACATTCTCAAGGAATTTTTTAAGAACATGATAATCGGGCTTCAATGATAGCTGATAACTAACCAACTCCGTCAGGATATCATCCTGATCGTCATAACATTTAATAATCATTTCACTCAGGTCGGCATCTCCATCATTCAATACATTAACATTTCTTTTTCTACCAATCCTCAGGATAGCCCGGCAAACCTGTTCTTTTAACGCCATCGGGACATTGTCCATGTTTTCCTTCAAAGCCTTTAACGATTCGATATTGCCGATATTGCCGAGAGCATCGATAACCGCGTATACAACCATGTAGTTATCATCATTGAGGTTTTTCTCTAAAAACGACGCCGCCTCATGGTCTCCGATCAAACCAATAGCTTCCGCAGTTTCCAATTTCAGAGCCTTGTCCCTGTCAAAAATCGTATACAAAGTTGACAAAGCCTCCCTGGAACCGATTTTCCCCAGAGCTTCCACTGCCGATACAACAACATTTTTTACATCATCTTCCAGCGCCGCCTTGCATAAACCGGGTACTGCCCTATTACTCCCCGCCAAGCCCAGAATATCAGCCGCAAACTTCCGGACATCCTCATTCTCATGGAAAAGCGCCGGGAGAAGTCCGTCGATTGCATCATCGCCAAAGCGTACCAGAATGGCGGCGACGATATTACGTACTTCAATTCGCACACTACCCAGTAACGGAACCAATTTTTCCACACAGAGTTCGGGCGGAAGGGTTTCCAACACCTCCGAAGCCGCCTCCCGGACAGCTCGGTTTTCATCCTGTATCGCCTGAATCAGATAATCGACGATTTGAGACGGTTCAAATTCTTCCAGATTGTAAACGGCCCAGCGACGCTCATCGGAATCAACGGCACTTAACTTATTTACGATCGACTCAAGTTTGGGATTTGTCTCAGCGGTTCTGCTAATTGTCATCGTTGTATTTTCCTATGCTGAATGATTATCATTTGAAACTGTTTTTTGAAAAAAGTGACTCCCCGATTTCAATCGTGTAAAACCTATTTGTTTTAAATATCGACTTCCAATCGTCTCAACGTAAAGATAGCCCCCTTCCCGGAGATAATCAGTAATCGATTTCACAATTACCTTCCGGTATTCCTTATCGTAATAAAGCAACACGTTGGTGCATACTATTATGTCGTATTTTGCTCCAAATGATTTGCTGGTGATATCTTCGACACAAAAATTTATTCGCCGGGCCAGGGACGAATTAACGGCTATTGTTTTATCATCAATCAATTGGTAGAATTCATCATATTCCCGTAACTTTTTTAATTCACCCACTTTTATTTGGTATTCCCCTTTTATTCCCACATCAATTTGTTTGCGGTTAATGTCCGACGCCCGAATCATGAAATTGGCTGCTATTCCTTTATTATTAAACCATCTCTGCGTGACCATCGCCAGGGAATAAGGTTCCCGGCCATCGGAACAACCGGCCGACCAAATCAGTAATTTTTTTCGGTTCGTCTCCTGCCTGAATAAAGCCGGCAGTACCAACTGCTCCAACTCCCGGAACAGGGTTAATTGCCTGAAAAAATCGGTCCTGGTTACCAACATACTGCTACTGAAAAAGCTCTCCAGATCGCTACTCGGTCCCAAGTCGGCCTCGTAAACATGCTTTGCTGTTGCTTTCGGTTTATCAATCATTGCCAATCAGATTGCCTTTTTCATAGCTGAATAATATTTACCATGTTTTTTATCCCTTCAAAGTAATCATTCATACCGGAAATCAACTCTTTGAACTCCATTATCCGTAAATGCTCATATTTCGTCTGTAGTAATTTCCAGCCTTCGATCTCTTTGGATAACAGTTTATCGGTCTTTACGTCGAAATTCATTCCCTTAAGATGTGTTATCGTATCAACGAGCTGAATCAATGCCGTGGATTCCGAATGTTCACTGTCTACGATTTGTAGGGGAGTATGGTGGTAACCGATTGTATATTGAATCGCTTCCGGGAGTTTCCACTTTTCAGCAATCCATTTCCCGGCATCCATATGGGTAATTCCGAATATTTCCAATTCGGCTTTGATCGAATCACATTTTTCCCTTTTGGCAAAATCCAGGGACTCTTCATATAAAGAGGGGTTAATCCGGTACAATACTAATTTCCCAACATCATGCAACAGTCCCAGGGAATAGGGACTGCTCAGAATTCCAAGTCTTAATTCCCCATTGAGTATTTCGGCAATGTGCCCGCAGGCGGCGCAATGTTCCCAAAATCGGCGCCAATAGAACTGTTTTGATTCTTCCCCCTGCATGAATGCCCTGATAACCGAAAACCCGATTGCCAAATTACCCAATTCCCTCATTCCGATTACAACAATCGCCTGCCTGAGCGAATCGACTTTTTCACCAATTCCGTAATAAGCCGAATTTGCAATCTTTAATAACTTCATTGTGAGCGACGGGTCCTTATCAATAATAGGAACCATCTGACTGGCCGATAGTCTGTCTTCCCGCGTGAGTTTCATAACTTCCGTAGCGATTTCCGGTAAGGTAGGAAGCCCGGATAACGAATAAATCTGATCGCGGTAAGATGACGGACTACGTTTGGTGGATGAATAATAATTTTGTTCAATCAGAACCATTACCTTGCTCTTTCTTCGCTGAATTTCCCATACTCAATTTGAATTCGGACAAAATCGATTCCCTATATTGGTTTAATCGTTAAATCGTTCAATGAAATCTGGTTAATCTTCTCTGCGATCTGTTGGAGTGTTTTTATCTTCACCGTCGGAACGGTTTTAATCGCCGCATTTGGCATTTCCTTAAACAATGCCGTGGAGGGTTGTTGCACCCACACTTCTCCGCGATTCAGGAAAATCGTTTTCGTGCCCTCGGCTCCATCATTAAGCATTCCGGAAAGGATAACCCCGATTACATTCTCACGAAAACGGGCTCCCGCCGCGGCGAAGGCCTTATCAATATCCGGTCTGAAACGCTGTTTGTAGTTAACCGGCTTCACTACAAAGGATTTCGTTTGTCTGCTGAATCCCGTTTCCATCTCACCCGGCAGGAAATACAACCTTGATCCACGAATAGGCTCGCCATCTTTTACAGGAATAATCCGCTGAAAGGTGGAATTCGCAAGATCCAGCTTGGTTAAAAATTTGAATCCGGGATTATGATGCATGACAATAATGATCGGTATATGTGGAACAATTAAATGTTTGAACAGACTCCGGAGAGCCACATTTCCCCCGGCCGAGCATCCCAGTAAAACCAATTTTGACCATGATATATGGAACCGCTTTCTGTCCAAGAAATCGAAAACACGCTCCAATACCGGATCCCCACTTCGTGAGAATACAGATGATGGTTTTGGATGGACCCTGGCCTTTTGTATCGTATCGGCAATATCCAGGATAAGATTCCGATCCAGGGAGGATGAATTCTGAATGGTAATTCTCGCAAAGCCGCTGATTAACGGATCCTGGAATTGGGTAAACATTACATGTCTGTTGAAAGTCATTCATCATCTATTTTTTTGGCTATAGGATTAACCTTTGAACCCTGTTTCACCATCCATCAAATACCTTTCTATTGAACCCCGTAGAATTCTCCACCCGCGTCCAACTTTCACCGCATGCAGTTCACCGGATTTCACCAAATTATAAAGAGTCTTTTTACTGACTTTCAGTATCGCCGTGGCTTCGTCAACAGTTAGAACATCGTCCTTTGTAAGCATAATCCGACTTTATTATTTATTTATTTCACCGATCCGTATCGGTGATGAATCAATGTTGGTTGGTTTTGATACAAACACTTCTCTGCATTTCCTCCCGGGAGCGTAAATAACCATTTATTATTACGAGCCCCCAGGCTGCACTGTCATTCTTACAGCATAAACTTCAATTATTATACCACAATCGAATAAAGATAATGAATTATATCCGAAATACGGCCTTCACGTCGATGTGTTGGATATAATCGAGGTACGGATAAATAACGTTAATGGAAATTAAGAGAGGTTAGGGGAGGAATATTTTTCCTGTTTCGGAACGTAATTTCCTCTCAAACAGGTTCCGAATTGTTATTAATCTGCGTCGGTCAGCAATACCGATAGATTAAACGACCGCAGAAAAAATATAGTAATTCCGGGCTCCGGATATGTTTGTTACGATTTTTGACTCTCAACCTTCCGGCAGTTTCACGGTATTCAACCAAAAGTTCTCAATGGAATCCACGACATCTATAAATTGATCAAAATCGATCGGCTTAAGAATATAACAATTACCGTGAAGGTCATAGACATTCCTGATATCGTCTTCGGCCTGGGAAGTGGTAAGAACTATTACCGGGATTCGTTTTAAATTACGATGTTTCTTAATTTCCTCGAGTACTTCCCGGCCGTTTCTCCGCGGCAAATTCAGATCAAGAATAATAAGATCCGGGCGCGGGGCATTATTATATTCATCAAGTTTATAAAGAAATGTCAAGGCTTCATCCCCGTCCTTCACAACACTCAGATTGGGTTTTATTTTTCCTACTTTAAATGCTTCCAAAGTTAATCGCACATCTCCCGGATTGTCTTCCACAAGTAAGATATGCACCGGTTTATTGTTAGTCATTGCTTCGTAATTCTCTCTTTTATTCCACTATTCAAAAGTTGCTGACATCCCGTACTCATATACCTGACGATTATCAGGCCCGGTCGGATTTTTCATATCAATCCAAAGCATCTTATCATCTAAAGATTTTTCTTATCCAATGGCGGTAAGGTAAAATAGAATGTTGTCCCCTTTCCCACCTCTGATTCCAACCATATTTTACCCCCATGGCGTTCCACAATTTTCTTGCAGACAGCCAGACCGATCCCCGTTCCCGGGTATTCATTACGTGTATGTAAACGTTGAAATATCACGAATATACGATCTTTATACTGGGATTCGATTCCGATTCCATTATCTTTTACTGAAACAACCCATTGCTCATTTTCAAGCTTGGCGCTGATATGGATTTTAGGGTTTTCCTTACTTCTGAACTTAATGGCGTTCCCAATTAAATTCTGGAATAACTGCCCTAATTGGATTTCATCCGCGTATACCGTAGGCAACGAATCGTATATAACTTCCGCATTATTCTCTTCAATCGAAACTTTCAGATCTTGGAGTGTTTTCTTTAATACAACATTACAATCCGTAGCCTCAAATGGTTTGCCACGTGTACCGATTCTCGAAAAAGTCAATAAATCGTTGATCAAAATCTGCATCCGTTTGACACCCTCAACGGCGTACCTTATAAACTCATCGGCTTCCGAATCGAGTTTTCCTTTATACCGCCTTGCCAATAACTGCGTATAACTGCCTACCATCCGCAGCGGTTCCTGCAGATCATGAGAGGACACGTATGCAAATTGTTCCAATTCCCTGTTTGATTTTGCGAGTTCCTCAACAGTTTTTCTCAATGTTTCTTCGGCTCGTCTTCGTTCCACGGCCTCCAAGGCCAATGAAACCGTCGAAGCAACCGCGGCGGCAAAGTCCTGCTCCTCCAATGTCCATTGCCGGAAAGTCCCCACGTGCCCATGACAAACGATACCCACGACCTCCCCGTGCAACCAGACAGGAACATCCATTACGGAATTAATCCCAAACTCCTTGAAATAAACCTCGGACAGTTCCTTGGTCCGGGAATCGGTATGTACATCATATACTGCCATGATCCGACTCTCCATTAAAGCTCTAAAGTACCCGGGGTATTGCTTTACATCGAGCTTAGCTCCTCTCTCATGCTTTCCCAGGTCTACCCTAAATAGATCCTGACAAATAAACTCCGTTCGATCTTCATTGAAAAGCCAGATACTGACTCGTTCCACATTCAATGTCCGGCCATCGACCTCGGTCACTTTCTTTAACAATAAATTAAGGTTGGAAATATCAAGTTTTGACAATTCCAAAAGGGCTTCTGTCCGTACAAGATGTTGCCGTTGTTCCTCTTCGATTCTCTTCTTCTCCGAAACATCCCTCAGAGACGTAATGATCGCCTTTTCTCCATTGTATACGGTCATTGCCAATGTCATTTCCGCCGGGAATGATTCCCCATTCTTCCTTCGATACCATATCTCGAATTTTTCGGAACCTTCCCGGTGTATCCGGCTGATATAATTCTCAAAATCCGTAATTGTGTTTTTACTTGAATCCATTAATCGCACCAACGGCTGGTTGATCAGGTCAGGCTGTTTATAACCGAATATCTCAACCAATGCCGGATTTACATCCACGATTTTCCCTTCTTTATCGAGAATTATTATCGCATCCGCGGTGCTGTTAAACAACTTTCGATAGTTTTCCTCGGATCTCCTGATCCGATTAAACATCTCGGCATTTTTCAGCGCATTGGATATTTGCGCGGAAAAAACCGGAAGGGCGGGCAGAAAAGGCTTTATTGAATCCCTGGATAACAGGATAATCGTACCGATAATCCTGTTATCCAATATAATCGGTGTATAAACCGACTGATCGACATTGATAATGCTGATAATCCTTGTTGCAGCCGGTTTTGCTATTTTCGGAATAAAATAACCGACGGACTTGATAGGGTCGTCCAACGCCAATATGGGCACTTCCTTTTCAATCATTTCTTTTAATTGAGGAACACGATCAACCTCAATGATAAAACTGTCTTTCCTGATTCCGGTGAGACTTTCCAGGATTTGCAATAATTTTTGCGAAAACGAAAAATGCTCGATCCAGGCTATTTTCTGATCTTCGGAGAAACGAAGAACGATATTCTGCAACCCCAGCTTCTCCAGCTCCTCCGTCATTGTCAGATAAATCTCATCGGGGGAAAGTAGTGTTTGCACTTTCGTCGCAACCGCACTGATCGAGGACAGGATATCGGAAGTTCTTTTCTGAGTGGTAATATCGATAAAAGAGACCACGCATTTTTCGGTTCTTGGCAGCATTGTCAGGAAGATTAAAACATCCTTTAATTTCCCCTCCAGGTTTCTCAGCTTGGTTTCGTATTTGAAGGGTGAATGTTCGGGCAGTTTTCGCTGGAGTTGATAATATTCTTTCATCATTTCCAGGTCTTCACGGTTCGCAAAATCCGTCCATTTCAGCATTCCGCCGCTTCCACTCGTCGGATGTCCCACGAGCTTTTCGAATTCCGTATTGGCCATCGAAACAGTCATATCCTCTTCTATAATGGCTATGGCTGTCCCCGTTGACTCAAAGGTGGTTCGATATTGCTCCTCACTCTCTTTAAGTTCCTCTACTTTCTGATGCAGACTGGCGTATAAATTTTCAATTTTTTCCATTGATTCCATCAACGCCTTATTCCTCTCCTGCTCGAAGAGGATACTGGAATTTTTACCGAACAAATTTTTATAATCGATACTGCGACCGATGAAATATCCCAAAAGGGGAATGGCTATCCCAATCATTACTTTTATCGCCAACGGAATCGATACATTAAGAAATACCAGGTGAATAATCAGAAGGACAAAAAAGCCGCAGACAATACCAACTATACCAAAAGATCTCCCCGGTTTATTACCCCACACCAATTCGTAAATACAGGATTCCGCCCCGTCGGCAGCACATTGTATTTCCTTTATATCGGCAAGCGGCAAACCCCATAAAGTAGGAACCGAACATAAATGGCCCTGCATATTCAGGCAATTGTTCCTGTTTTGTTTGTATCCTTCTTTAATAAACCGTGCTTCAATCTTGATCCTGTTTTTTCCCAGTTCAATAATATCGTATCGACCAATTTTATTGAACTTGGGAGCTGTGCTGACGATTAATTTATAGGCTGAACCGATCGTACCGAAAGACACATAAATAGTTCGTAATATTTTCCACAACCCCTTTTGGCTTGCATTGGTTCCCGCTTTAAAAGGAGCCCTGGGATCATTCGTATATTTCACCAGTTCCTCGAGAAGATGAACCATGTAGTCGTAACTTATCCAATTATCCTCATCTTCAAGATATTCCAGTTGCATCCCTGTATTCAGAATGAAATTTTCAAGTTCGTTACCCCCATATTTTTCTTTAAAATACGAAAGCAGGGAACCAACTACGCGGCAGTTGAGCTCCATTTTCATCTTATCCGGGGAGATTACAGACATTTCCCATTTATCAGATCGCCGCATTTATTTTACTGTCACCAGTCCTTCCCTTATTATTTCGGTTGAATTTTGTTTCGATAATTCCCGGCCCCGCCGATTATACGTTCTTCAAACATTTCTACCGGCCCATCCGCTTTCTTGCTTCTTCATTAAAATGATGTATCTTTTCCGCTATCTCTATTTTCGGCGTCATGAGTTTAAATGCCTTGGCAAACACGGGGCTCAATATACGATTCCGATGTTTCATATACATGTACAAGGGCACGAGATGGGCGCCAAGGTCCAGTTTGTTATGATAAGTTGTGATCCCATATTCAACATTATCCAATTTTTCGTCGATACCTAATTTTACCGCCTGATAATATATATTAAAGTATATTTTATATTTCTCATTCAACTCATAATCTATACCCAAATACAACGGCCTCAGCGTTTTATCATCGATCAGAAATAACCCGAAACCGATAACGGCATCGTCTTTTTTAATCAGCACTGCTTTGGAACGATTCCCCAGGCAGATATCCATATTCCGAAAATATTCCACGGTGAGAATTTCCCGACGATATTCCGTTGCTTTGTCGTAAACATTTTGCCATAGTCTGACAAAATCCTCGGCATATTCGGCAAATTCCCCGGTTACCTGGACCGATATCTCTTCACAGGAAAGCATGTCAATTCTTTTAGTGAACTCCCTTCTATACAAGGCTTTAAAACTTTTTAAATAATCCTCAAACGATTCCCAATAAATTGGTAACATCGTGTCGGGTAGATTCTCAACCTTGCTATATCCCGCGTCCTCAAGACAACCGAACAGTTTCAGCTCTTCATCAACAAAATCTCTCAATAATATTAATCCACATTGTTGAGTTTCGGCGATTTCTTCCATTTTCGCGGCAAATTTTATTATGACTTCCTTTCGGTCGATGTCGTCACGAAATGAATACGTGTTACCAAGAGCCACCGGCGTGCCGCATTCGAAAAGTTTAAGAATCAGAAAACCGGGGAAAACGTTCCGTATTGAATCTATAATTTTTTTGGAAATACCCTGTGCGAAGATCGCCAGATCGAAACCTATTGAATATGTGCATGTGTGGGCAACGATTTCATTATTCAAATAGGCCACCAGATAAAAATAATCGCAATCATTTATATTTGAACGCTCAATAGCCTTCAGGTACTGATGACTACAAATAATCTGATCTTCCCCGACAATTGCATTCCAATCTTTCTCCTCCACATCCGTAACACTTTTGAAAACCTTTATTTCCATCATCTCTATATCTCCGTTAAATACTCCAATAATATCTTTCTCTCGTTATCGGTTGGTTAAATGATTCCGAATTCCTTCCCGACCTGTTCCATGATGGTGAGCGCATCGTCCATATCCTGTTTCCGATGAGTCGCCATCAAACACACACGAAACCTCGCTTTATTTTTCGGAACTGCCGGGTATGGAATCGGGCTTATATATAAACCCAGTTCGTTAAATCTTTTACCCATCTTCCTCAGTGTCAATTCCTTACCGATAAACACCGGTAGAATCGGGGTATAAACATCCGGTAGATTATACCCCATTCCCCTGAGATGACTGTGCATATATACGGCGTTTTTTTTGAGCTTTATGATCATTTGCGGTTCCTCTTCGATCACATCGAGCGCAGCCAGGGCGCTTGCCTCAACGGAGGGAGGAAGATTGGATGAAAAGAAATATGAATGCGCAAAGTGCCTGAGGTGGTTTACCACGTCCCTGGACGACGCGACAAATCCGCCCACACCGGCTAACGCTTTGCTTAGTGTTCCCATGATAATATCAACTTCTCCGATCATATCGAAATAATCGCACGTTCCCCGACCATTGTTCCCTATCACACCAATGGCATGGGCCTCATCAATCATTACCCGCGCGTTGTATTTTCGTGCAAGTTCCATAATCTCCGGCAACGGACATATATCGCCATCCATACTGAAAACACCGTCAGTGACGATCAATTTCCCGGCATATTTATCGCAACTTCTCCTCAGTATATTTTCAAGATGGCTCATATCACGGTGTCTGTAAACCCTATAGTCACCTTCCGATAAACGACACCCGTCAACAATGCTGGTATGATTGAGCATATCGCTGATTATCAAATCACCTTTTCCGGCCAAAGCGGAAAGGGTGCCCACATTTGTTGAATATCCATTTGGAAAGACAACGGCATCCTCACAACCAAGAAACATCGCGAGTCTCTTTTCCAGTCTCCTGTGAATTTCCGTCGTGCCGCTTAATAAAGCGGCTCCCCCACTACCAGTGCCAAACTCCTCGCAAGCCCTTATTGCCGCGGCAACAACCTTCGGGTGCGTAGTCAAACCAAGATAATTATTGGACCCCATCATGATTACTTCCCGCGGTTTACCCGATTTTTCTTCAACAATATTCACACGGTTTTCACAGGGAGTGGCAAGAACCTTTTGGTATATGTAATAGCCTTTCCTTTTATAATCATCAATATATTCCAGACTTGGTCCGGTCTTCGCGAAAATATCCTTGTCTGATAATTCTCCGAAATCAGCGAGTGTATAATTATCCGAATTGATCATAAGTACTCTCCTTGCGTTTATTTATCTCCAATTGATTTTCTTGTTATGCGGCACCTTCCGCCGCAACACCGGGTGTATATGTTTGTATTAATTTTTCATACATAATTTCGATCACTAAAATCACTTCAGCCATTTGCGGTAATTTCACATTTAACAAACAGAATTTCCGTTTAGTGCGGCCGTCCGGTACTATCCGTGTTTCTGGTGAACGGGGCTTATTTTCAGCTTCCTTTCTCTAATATCTTGATCGTCGCCAATGCCACGTCCACATCATACAGTTTTTTCAGGTTTTTCCTTAAATGGTTTATCATAAATGTATGTCCGTACACGGTTTCCCTTTCGACTTCCTTAGCCCTGGAAAACAATATCCTGTATGTATCATCAGCAACACTGATAATCCTGGAAGGGAGAGGAATATTGGTCCCGCAGACACCACGGGGGCCGGATCCGTCAAAATGTTCCAATTGGTATCCGATAATCTTTGCGATCAAACCAAACCCGGGCATTCTTTTAAGCACTTGTTCCCCCAGGATTGGGAAACGATAATATTGTTTTAATTCTTCGTGACTAAACATACCAAGCGGTTTTTCGGTATAGATATCCGGCAACAGGATCAACCCGATATTTTTCAGATAAGCGGCAATCCTGACGGCGTTCTTTTCCTGTTCCGGAAGATTCATCATTGTTGCTATCTTGGTTGAAAATTCCGCGACCCATTGACCGTTCTGAAAAAGTTTCTGATTTTTTATCTTGATCAATGATGCTAAAAACGAAAAAATCGTCTTAAAATTTTCCTGCTTGAGAGCTATCCTCTTCTCGTTTTCAGCCAAAAGCATCTGTATTTCCGCTTCCCGCTCTTCCAATTGGGTATGCAGGATTTCCAAATCGGATTTTGCGTCTTTATAAACATCACGCGAACCAATCAACTTTTGCGTTTTCTCTCTTTCCCTGAAATAGTCAACCGCATCCATCACAATCGACACAAATTCCTCGGGATCACAAGGTTTAATCAGGAACCGGAATACCTGCCCCACATTAATCGCCTTGAGCATCATGTCCTGTTCCGCATAACCGGTCAGAATCAACCTTATCGTGTCGGGAGAAACCTCCTTTGCCTGTTCGACCAACTGAAGTCCGGTCATACGGGGCATTTTATGATCAGTTACCAAAACCGTTATGGGTTGCGACTTTAAAATGTCAATCGCTTTTTGGGGATCGGTATTTGTAATGACTTCTACCGGATAAGCCTCAAAAAGTCCGCCGTACTCTTCTAATATATCCTCCTCGTCATCGACAATCAGAATCTTATGCTGGTCCATTTACATCCTCCTTAGCTTTTTATAATCCCATTCTGTTCCCTGACTACGGGTAACTTTGAGACAGTAATTCTTTAATCCTCCGCAATAACACGCGTCATCCGACAACCAGTTTTTCCATGTTTGACATTTTGGAGGGATATTTGGGAAACATCAGTTCAAATATTGTTCCCACTTCATCCTCAACGGTAAAGGAAACATTCCCATCGTGTCTCACCATTATCTGTTTCACCACGTGCAATCCCATACCGGTACCTTTTACCGCCGATTTGGTGGAGATAAACGGATCGAATACCCGGTTACGAATTTCCGTGGGAATCCCCCCTGCCCAGTCCTTGACATATATACAGTGTGCATCATCATTCGTTGATGTATAAACAAAAATTTTTCTTTCCGTTTCCGCTTCCGGCTCCTGTTCTTTTTCCAGATATGCGTCCCGCGCATTAATGAATAAATTCATAACGACCTGGGCAATTGAGCTCCGGTTACAATAAATGGCAAAATCCGCGGGGATATCCAGTTCGACCTCGATTCCCTGCTTCGATAACTGTTTTCCAATCATACTCATCACCGTATTCAGAATATCCGACAACGAACATCTATCAAAAATTTCGTCCGCTTTCACATAACCCAACAGGTTTGTGATAATCGAAGACATATAGTTCGTTAACTGGTCCATTTTCTCCAACTTTTCGAGCAGTGTTTCCGCTGTTAAAGAATTATTATTTTGCATTTGCCTTAAATTGCTTATGCTGAATTTGAATGTCTGGAGAGGTTGGTTCAATTCATGGGCAATGCCGGCCGCCAATGTTCCGATGGTACTCAATCGTTCGGACTCCGAAGCTTTGGTCAAAGCATCCTTATGATCCAATTCCGTTCTTTTCCGTTCGATGGCATAGCGTATGGCACGAATTAACAAATGACTATCCACCTGCCCTTTTACAAGATAGTCCTGAGCACCGGCCTGGACGGCTTTGACCGCTATTTCCTCGTTATTTAGACCTGTCAGAACGACAATCGGAAGATCCGGCACATGTTCATGCGTCTTGTTAACAGTCTCCAATCCGTTGGCGTCGGGCAATGATAAGTCCAATAGAATCAGATCATAGTCGTCCTTATCAGTCAGCTTCAAAGCATCTTCCAGATAATCGGTGTGTGTCAAATCAATATTCGAAGAACCGGCGTCCTTCAAAAACTCCCGAAATAAACGCGCATCACCGGGATTATCCTCAACCAACAATATTTTTATCACATCATTTCTGGTAGCTTTCATCATACCCCCTGTGTTTTCGGAATAGAGAAATAAAATGTCGTACCGATTCCTAACTCCGATTCGAACCAAATTTTTCCTCCGTGGCGTTCCACAATTTTCTTGCAAACGGCTAATCCGATCCCGGTACCGGGATATTCATTAAGGGTATGGAGGCGTTGGAAAATCACAAAAATACGATCCTTATATCTGGGTTCTATTCCGATTCCATTATCTTTCACCGAAAACACCCATTGCCCTTTCTTTTCTCCGGCCCCGATATGGACCCGGGGCGGTTTGTTATTTCTGAATTTAATCGCGTTGGAAATCAGATTCTGAAATAACTGCCCTATTTGTACGCCGTCAGCCAATATGGTCGGTAATGTATCGTAGGTCACAACAGCATTACTTTCCTCAATCGCTAATTTCAAATCCTGGAGTTTGGCCTCAAGTATTTCCGCACTGTTGATCTGGGTGAATGGTTTTCCCCGGGTCCCAACCCGTGAGTAAATCAACAAATCATTGATCAAAGTCTGCATCCGTTTAACCCCATCCAGGATATAATCGATGAATTCATTCGCGTCTTCATCCAGATGATTTTTATAGCGACGGGCTAAAAGTTGTGTATAACTTCCCACCATGCGCAGCGGCTCCTGCAAATCGTGGGATGCGACATAGGCAAATTGTTCCAACTCGGCGTTGGAACGTGCCAAATCCTCGGCAGTCCGTTTCAACTTTTGTTCCGCTTCTTTCCGATCGGTAATGTCGGTATGGGACCCGGCCAGCTTCAAAGGGTTGCCCTGCTCATCTTTCATTACGAAACCACGACACTCAATCCAAATGTAATTATTCGACTTGGATCGCAAACGGTATTCCAGGGAAAAAGAAGTGTCTTTCCCTGAAAGGTGTTTATCCCAGATCTTTAATACGCGTTCCAGATCATCAGGATGGATCAGATCGCGCCAGGCTTCGAACGTATTTTTAATCTCATTTTTCCCATAACCCAACATCCTTTTCCACCGGTCGGAAAAATAGGTTTCCCCACTCTTGAAATCCCAGGTCCAGATACCATCTTTTGTACCCCGAACCGCCAACGAAAAACGCTCCTTGCTCTCGCGCAGGGCCTGTTCCGCCAATTTCTGTTTGGTAATATCGATTATTATACCACGTAATTTTCCTATTCTGTCATTCTTGTCTTTTACGAAATGCAATATATTACGGACCCAAACAACCCGTCCATCGGCGGCGACTGTTCGGTACACGTACTCATGATCCGTTCCGTTCCTTACGCTTCTTTCAAAATATCTGGTTGCCGTTTTACGGTCATCGGGATGGAGTATCGCTTTCCAGAAGTCGGGTTTTGTTAACCATTCATTAATCGGATATCCCAATATTTCTTCCGCCTTTTGGCTCACAAATGTGAACCGCCCACTCTCTATATCCGCTTCCCATACGATCGCGTCAATGCCTTGCACAAGATCCCGGTAACGCTTTTCACTTTCAACCAAAGCTGCTTCGATTTTCCTCCGTTCGGTTACATCCGATCCAAAAGTCATTACACCTACAACCGCTCCGTTTTCAATGATCGGTATTTCGGTTACCAATAATGTGATGACGTTGCCCCGCCGACTTGAAATTCCAAGCTCAAAAGTGTAAGTCTCATGTTGTTTAATAACATTGACAAAGCAATTCCTGGCTTTGGACTGGTCCTTTGAACTGATATAATTGGTTATATTTTTCCCTAATAAATCATCGGTATCATATCCCATCATTTCACTTCCACGACGATTTATGAAAGTGATGTTCCCCTCCAAATCCGTTGTCCAAATCAGATCATGCGATGTTTCGACAATGGTACGATACTTTTCCGCACTTTTTTCAAGCTCTTCCCCGGCCCGCTTGTGTTGGATCGCATTGGTAAAGATTTCGCCGATAATATTTATTAAACGAATTATCTCATCTGACCATGACCTTTCGACGCGCACCGAATCGAAACCCAAAAACCCGATCAATTTTCCGACATAAACCATCGGCGCGACGACAAGCGACCGGATATTCTGATCATCAAGGATTGCCTTTTCCCTTCCCGCCTCGGGTGGGAGATCGGCGACACGCGGAATTACTATTTCCTCGAAATTGTTCAGTTTTTCCATCCACCATGGAAACATTTCCACCGGTAATTCCTGTAAATTATCTATCTCCGGCCGAATTCCATCGGCACACCACTCATGGGTATTGCTTATTCTTTTCCCATCATTGGATAATAAAAAAATGTAACTCCTGTCTATTCCGGTAAATTCACCGATGGATTCCAGCGCGGCATTAATTCCATTTCCAATATCTTCCACGGGCAGGTTAATAAAATAGCTGGATATTCTCCCTATCAGTTGCTCGAGTTGCATCCTGTACTCCAGAGCATCGATTGCCCGTTTTCGTTCCGTGATGTCATACATGTGACAAACAATATAATCCGCAAGCCCCCCCGACATTTCCACCGGTCCCAGCATGATCTGATAAGTATCACTGCCATGCAGACTTCTTACTTCAAATTCATGGATCCCCCCCTCAACGAAACAGGCATTAATCTTTTCCTCGAACAATCCCCGATCTTCGGGATAAATATCATCGAAAACACGCGATGTTATCAGAAATTCCAATTCCTCCTGTCCCACCGCCGGGTTCATATCCAGTATCCGACCTTCCTGATCCAGGAGAAAAATATAGCTTGGAGATGATTCGACAACGGTCCGATAACGTTCTTCGCTTACAAGCAATGCCTCCTGGACCCGTATACGGGCCAGGGCCCCACCACATTGATTCGCAAATGTTTGTAACAATTCGAGGTCCTTTTTGTCATAACGATCAGGCACATAACTCTGAACGGAGAGTATACCTACCGCCTGATCCTTCCACAACACGGGCACAAACATCAGTGAGCGGGACAGTCTTTCCTTATCCCCGAACCGTAGATTTTTTCTTCCCTGCGATCTTTTTTTACGATTGATTAACAGGGGTTTGCCTTCCAGAACTTCCTGATTCCTTTCCGCCGTCAGAGAATAACTTCGTGTGGGAACAGCCTCCGGCTCATCCTTTCCTGAAGGGGTGTCCTCATTATAAAGACCGACCAAAGTGTTCTCCGCTCGATCAATCAAATCGAAGGAAAATGCATCGTGATGGAATAATTTCCTTGATTCCTCCGCCACTATTTTCCCGACCTCTTTCAGAGTCAGTGGCTCGGTCAACCTTCTGGATAACCTCTGGATAACCTCCCTTTCCTCTTCGGCTTGATTCCGCTCGATGACACGACCAAGTTGAGCCCCTATATGAGACATAACACCCATTAAATGCTTATCCGGTTCCACAATATCCGTTGAAAAAAATTCCAGAACACCCACAACTTTTTCCCGAATTAATACGGGAAAACCGAATCCTGTTTTTATTTTAACAACTTCAATAAATTTCGTCCTTGGATATCTTGGGTCTTTTCGTATACCGATGACCCAAACCGGTTTACCGCTCTGTAATACCCGGCCGGGTAAACCATCACCAACGGTAAATCTGGTGTCCTCAGTTACCTGTTTGAAAGCCCGGAATCGTTCATGATCGTCCAGATACCAGATTTTCGTGGATTGGAGTAAATCAGGATGGTTACTGTCAACCCTATAAACATGACCGACAGGCCATCCCGTTAAAGAACATACATTATCGACGCAAACCTGGAATACTTCCTCAACCGTTTTCGCGTTACTCGCGGCCATTGCAATATTTTGCAATAATTCTTTGTAAGCGATCTCCTTTTGTAACGATTCGTGGATAATTTTTTGTTTTGCGATTTCCCGAATCACGATTGTATAATACTTTTCTTCCTTCATCTTCCACAATGAAATGGTAAGTTCTATCGGGATTTCATTTCCGTTCTTTCCAAGGCCGATCAACTCAACGGCCTTGCAGGATAGTTTTGATTTTCCCGGCGAAATCGCTTGTCTCATTAACCGTTCGGGGATATCCCGATATTTATCGGAGATAATAATAACCAGAGGTTTACCGATTATTTCATCCGCGGAATATCCGAAGACCCTCTCAGCCATGTTGTTCCAGAAAATGATATTTCCTTTACAATCGACGGAAACGATAACGTCGGCGGCGGATTCGACAATGGCGCGGATATGATCCTTTTTCAACAACATGAGTCCCCGTCTTCAGTCACGAAAAACACTAAAACGCCGATCTGTTGGTATGGCGGAACGGTTTGAATCGGTTCTTTCAAAATACCACCCGGAAGAATAACCCCTTGAAAGGCCGAACAGTCGGACATTCGCAAAACATTATAAAACCGGTATTCCAAAGATCAATCCCAACCAATTTCCCGATGGAATATTATACTCGCCCGAATACCGGTCTTCAGCGCAAATCCATCTTTTTGTTTTAAAAAATGCAAAAGTCCAGGCACCACCCTTCTTTTTTCAAAACAACCGGATAAAGATATAATAATATCGGTATCAAACAGCCTGATTCCATTATCCCTGCGAACCCTTTATCATAGTACTATTGGAATACCGGATCATTTTATCCGCCTGTAACAACGTCCGACTCCACCCTCCGGTTGATGAAATCCCTTGAACCGTCTTTTGTTGATTCTCCATTGAACACAATTACCAGCTTATATTGAAAAAATATCCACCCCCGTAATCGTGAATGTAATTAACGGGAAAAGATCGGGCATCAGAATGATTTTGCACTGTATTCCCTGATGAATGCTCAGCTCTCTTCCTGTCGGGATAAAGCACAATCACACTTTCCAAGCAGGACTGAATTGATTAACATACCGGTGTTTTAATATCACTATTATTTAACAACGTTTATTATTTTTACACCATCATACCATATACATTATATCTTTTCAATTAATGTGCCACGACGGACATTAAGCGAAAAAATCAAGTGTTTGGGTTTTCTCCCGGTTTTTCCCGACGGGAAACCATCGGCAACAGAAACGATACAAAGATTATTGACGGGAAATAATGGGCTTGATAGTGGAATAATTTTCCCGTTTTGGTAATTTATTCCCGATCACATATAAAAAGTTAAACATGCCAACTCTTACTCAGATCGCGGAAGATAATTCACATCGGATGCGCGTACACGGGAAGCATTTTTCAAACGATTGGCGCCATCACGTCGGGCTAAAAACGGGTGAATTTTGTTCTTTTCATATATACCGCCGTCTCAGGACTTTTTCATTCGAAGAGGGTTTTATCCAGGGTCAACAACAACATCATCCCGCCACCGTTATTTGTTTGTGATCGTTTCAATTCCACGATTCCCTTAATGTATATATCGTCTATTCCGGGGATCGAAGGCGGAGGTTGCACTGAATTTAACGGAACGCGCACAATATCGGCCACCGCGTCGACCAAAAAACCCATTGTTTGTCCTTCCGTATTCACTACAATGATACGGGTTTCTTTTGTTCGATCCGCCACCTTCAGCCCCAACCATTCACGCGAATCGATTACCGGTATAATATGCCCACGAAGATTGATTACCCCCAGATGATATTCGGGCATATGTGGAACTCTGGTAATCTCCGGACAACGAACAACCTCCTGAACACATCGAATATCCACACCGAAAGTCCGGCCATCCAGGAAAAACATTACCACGCCGATAATTTCCTCAGTCCCGATTTCTTCAGATCCTGATTGTCGGTCGTTTCCGGAAAGTACTCTTTCTTTCGTCCCTGATTCGGTTCCGGGAACCGGCTTCACCTCTGCCGCGCCAAACTGATCGTCTTGATCAGCCGGATGAATTTTCGCCTTCTCAATCGTTGAAGGCAATTCCGATCTTCCCGCCGTAAATCTTTCAAAATCCTCGTTTTTATTTTCCTGTATCGCAAGGAATTCTTTTAAATGAGGCTGGGTTACAACTTCTTCCGTATGGGTATGAACGTCGGGAACAGACGATTTTTCCTGTTTCTCCGAACCGCGTTTGTTTTCAATTGTTCTTCCCTTATCAATTTCTTTTTGCAGCTTTCTTAATTTCAGAATATCAATCATCATTGTTCACCAGATTATTGTGTTTGGGTCGGGAATGGATAATCAGCGTTGTTACAATATCTCACCCCTTCAGATACGGAATTGATTTTGCAGCCTTCTTAACCATTGGTAAGGTAACAAATTTTGATTCCTCACTCATGGCCTGCATTAAGGAGAATGTTGCCAGATGGTTAATCGGTCGTGGTATCCCGCGTGTAATCTCATAAATCTTCTTTATTGTTTCGGAGGGAAATATTTCCTTCCCCAAATAACCAGCTTTTTGCAACCGATGGATAAGATAATCCCGGATTTCTTCCTGGGTGAGCGGATTTAAAGTTGCCGTAAATCGAATACGTTGTAAAAATGCCCGGTAATATTTTCGCTGCAACCTTTTCCCCAATTCCGGTTGTCCAAATAAAACCAGGGAAAGTAAATTTTGTTTGTCTGTCTGAAAATTGCTCAACAACCGTAATTCATCAAACACGGCTTTCGAGGGAATCATATGAGCTTCATCAATAATCACTACGGGAAAGATTCCTCTTTCAAATAATGTTGCTAATCCGGTTTGGATTTGATTTATAATGTCATTTTTATAGTAACGGGGCTCATCATTAAAGAGTCGCCGATAGATTTCCTTCAACATTCCCGTGGCAGTCAATCGGGGATTAATGATGCAACAGACCCGGTATTCTTTTTCCGGTAAATAATCAATCAGGCACCGGGACAATACCGTTTTCCCGGAACCGACTTCGCCAATGACCAAGGCCATTTCGTGTTGCTCAACAGCATATATAATCCATTCCAGTATTGTTGCGTGATTGTGACTGGAATAATAGTATTCCGGGTCAGGTGTAAGTCCGAACGGATCGGAATGCAGACCAAAAAAATCAGCGTAAATACACTTTCCGTCGTTTAAAGTTTGCTGCATCGTATCGCCATCATTTTTATCCATCCACTTTATTGTAACATAACCATCCGTTCCGCTTCCGGCGCCGGCGTTACCTGATGCGATATTTCCCGGTAGGAATAGTATTGTAACCCATTCAATCTGAATGCGGTTTTACTACCGGCTCTATCGATCCCGGGTATCATTATAACTGATCGATCTTTTCCGGACGCATCCGGTAACGGATTCAACCGTGTTTTTGTTCCGGTCAGATCCGCCTTGACGGAGATCGACCAGGCGGGTAAATACAATTATCTTTGGGAAAGTTGTTGCTAATAATCAAATTCCCATCTCTATATAACTTGTGCTTATCTTTTTTATTGCGACCGCGTAAGCGGCCGTCCGGAAATCGGGTATTTCTTCCCGGCTGTAAAATTTCTCACGTATTTCCCGATATGCGGCACGCATCGTATCATCAAGCCCCGATCGAACCAAATCCAGTTCCCGGGCCCCATCCGTAAAAGCCTTACGTTCATATGTCGGTAATTTTTTATTTAACAGAGATTCGAGGATTTCCACGATTTGTTGACCTTTGAGTTCCTCGTAACGGCGTTCAAGACGTCCAAAGCGAATATGTGACAGGTTTTTAATCCATTCAAAATAGGAAACCGTAACACCACCGGCGTTAACATAAATATCCGGCAATATTACCACCCCCCTGTCCCGCAGCTTCGCATCCGCCAAATATGTTACCGGTCCATTAGCGGCCTCCACGATCAGCGGGGCCTTTATACGATCGGCGTTATAAACGGTTATTTGCGATTCGAGGGCAGCCGGTAGTAGAATATCACATTCCATTTCCAGTATTTCGGTCCCATTTTCAAAATAACGACCTTCCGAATATCCCCGTACCCCACCAAAATGACGAAGAAATCGTGCCACGTCGTCGATATCAAGCCCTCTTTCATTTACCACGGCGCCGTCGCGTTCAATAACCGCGATTACTTTCACACCGTCTTCATCCGATAAAAAGCGGGCGGCATGATACCCGACATTGCCCAGTCCCTGGATTATCATCCGTTTCTCATCCAAATCCCCCTCTAAACCGGCATGCCGTACATCTTCCGGATGACGGAAAAATTCCCTCAATGCATACTGTACGCCTCGTCCCGTTGCTTCCACGCGTCCGCGGATTCCGCCCTGGGAAACCGGTTTCCCTGTTGTTGCCGCAATATGATTGATATCAGTGGGGTGTAAATGTTTATACGTATCGGCAATCCATGACATCTCGCGTGGTCCTGTTCCCATATCGGGTGCCGGTACATTCGTGCTGGGACTGATATAACCCCGTTTCGCCAGTTCACGGGCGAAACGTCGTGTGATCTGTTCCAACTGGTCCGCATTATATTTCCTGGGATCAATTACCAAACCACCCTTGGACCCACCATAAGGTACATCGACAATGGCACATTTGTAGGTCATCAGGGCCGCTAACGCTTCCACCTCTTCCTGGTTCACTTTCGGCGCATACCGTATGCCCCCTTTTGCGGGGAGACGATGCTCACTATGGACGGCCCGCCAGCCCGTGAAAATCTCAATCCGTCCGTTTAGTTTTACCGGAAACTGAACCTGGAATACGGAATTACAAGCCTTTATCTGATCTCCTAACCCTTCCGGCAATTCGACAAACTTTACCGCCCGGTCGAACATTAAACCGACACTTTTAAGAAATGACGGTTCCGTTTTTCCCTTGGTATTATTCAATATCGTGCCGATACAATTAAGTTACTTCAAAAAACAGAAGTCAGATATTTTCACGCTGATGTTATTTGTTCGAAGGCTTTTGTTTCCGCGTCCGAGAATATCCGGTTGGTGTCCAGCACAATCAGCAGTTGCCCCTCCTCACCCGACTGTTGGGAC
>Ga0256830_1000343_pt1 | contig 39542 bp, 32 predicted proteins | sample 128326metaG_FD_190537 | JGI IMG/M metagenome (GOLD analysis project Ga0256830, IMG submission 190537) | Hydrothermal vent microbial communities from Lau Basin, Pacific Ocean - 128-326 | ecosystem: Environmental > Aquatic > Marine > Hydrothermal vents | place: Pacific Ocean: Lau Basin | collected...
CTCTACCAGCTCAGGCGGCGGCGCCGGGCGCGGAAGAACAACGTGGCGCCGTAGAAATCCGGTTGCTCACCGCCACCCCGCGCCGGATCATTCCACCACCTCTTCCGGCCACGCCGACCAGTCCGCGCGGTTTTCCGCCACGTGGAACAGCGCCGCCACCACGTGGCGATCGTACTTGCTGCCGGCTTCCCCGAGCAGCCGGTTGAGCGCCTCCTCGATGGATATGGCGCCGCGGTATGCGCGCGGGCTGACCAGTGCCACGAAGGCATTGGCCACGGCCAGTATCCTGCCGGTCAGCAGCATCTGCTCGCCGGTCAGGTGGCCGGGGTAGCCGCTGCCGTCGATGTGTTCCTGCTTCTGCGCGATGGTGTCCAGCACGGGCCCCTCGAAATCCAGGTCTTCCAGCAGTTCCAGCCCGTAGCGGACGTGGCGCTGCAGCAGTTCCTGTTCCGCTTCCGTGAGTGTTTCGGTCTTGGTCAGGATCTCCTTCGGCACGAAGATCTTGCCCAGGTTGGCGAGGCTGGCGGCCAGGTCCAGCGTGCGCCGGTCTTTTTCACTCAGTCCCAGTTCACGGCCGATGGCGTTGGCCACTTCCACCATGCGCGAGGAGTGATGGGCGGAATAGGGGTCGTGCAGGTCCACTACGTGCATCAGTGTCTGCACCAGCTTGCGCAGCAGGCTGGCATGCCTGCGCTGCACGCGCTGCAACTCGGTGACGTCATGCAGCACCACCAGCAGGGCATTCTCGTGCGGGCCCATGTGGTCTATGGGCACCAGTGTGCACTGGAAGCAGCCCGTGAGATTGCCGAGCGTCAGGTCGCAGGAGAAACCCTGGTTGCAGCGTTCCTCCCGGGCCAGTTCGATGTGCGGCTGGAGCTGGCCGGCCGCGGCCGGGCCCAGTACGGCAGTGAGGCTGTTTCCGGTCAGCTCGGCGATCCCGGCGCCGGTGACTTCGGCAACCGCGCGGTTGGCGAACAGCACGGTCTGCTGTTCATCGAGCAGCAGGGTATAGGCGTCGACGTTGTCGGTGATGGCGTGCAGCAGCTCGGTCTGCTTCTGCAGTTCCAGCGTTTTTTCACGCAGTTCGTCGGCATGCTGCTGGGCCCGAACACTGCTGCCGTGGCGCCAGGCGGCCACCACGATGGCGGCAATGAACAGCAACAGCAGTGACAGGGTGGTGGTGAGAAAACGCCGGTGTTCGTCGGACTCGCGCAGCGCCTGCGCGGCATCGACCTGCTGCACCACTACCCAGGGCGGCGAGGACAGGGCGCGACTGACGGCCAGTATCGGCCTGCCCTGGTAGTTGACGAATTCGCCGAAGGTGCCGGGCGCGGTGACGGCGGCGGCGCTGGCCAGCCCGGGGCGGTCCAGCGGCAGGCGGCGCCGGGTGGGGCGCGCGCCGTCTGCCGTGGGAGACAGGTAGAGTACGCTGTCGCTGTCCTGTTTCACCAGCACGGTTTCACTGGTCTCGGCCAGCGGCGCGCCCGCCGACAGCAAGGGGAACAGTTCCCGGTCCGCGCTGCGGATGCCCAGCAGTACGCCGACCGCTGCCGGCGCGGCATCCGTCTGCGTGCCGAGGACCGCGCGGACCGGCACGGCAAAGCCAAGCACGGCGCGTTCCTGGCTGTCCAGGCGCAGCGGGCTGAGTTTGCGCCGGCCCGTTTTCAGCACTTCGCGAACTGTTTCCTGATAAGCCTTGCCGATCTCCGGCATACCCGGCGTCGCGACGACCAGCCTGCCCTCGTTGTCCAGCAGCGCGAGACCGGTGGCGCGGTGCTGGGGCAGGTTGGCGCGGATGCGCGGCGCATTGCTGTCGGCGTAGCCGAGACGGTCGGCGGCAGCCAGTACCAGGTTGCGCAGATAAGTCAACTGCGCCGCTTCTGTCGACTTGTTCCGCGCGGCATCCTGCTGCCGGGACAATTGCCACAGGTAGAGTTGCAGCGAGGCATTGCCGGCCAGCTCCTGCAGGCCGTCGAACTGGCGATCGAGCCAGCCTTCGACGGCATCGACCCGTGCATCGGCGATCAGGCCCAGGCGCGACTCCCAGTTGAGCAGATCCCGCTGGCGTTCTTTACCGACGTACAGGTTGATCAGGAGGGCGCCGAGCGCCAGCAGGGCCAGCAGCGCAACGATACCGGCGGTGATGGGTGTCTGGCGGTTCGTTCTCACGGTGTGTCAGTCGGGGACGTGAATCCACCAGCGCTGCTCGTTGATCGAGTACACCGGCGCGTAATGCACGATCTGCCGATGGGACACGACTTCCTGGATCTGGTTGTCGAGAATACGGATGTCTTCTCCCATGGCGACCGCCAGAACGGCGTGTGGAATGCGCAGGTTGGTATCCTGAAGCACGACGATGCGCAGCTGTTCCATGGGAAAGCCCAGCCAGCGAAGCGAGAACAGCTTGGTAATGGCATAGTCCTCGCAGTCGCCCCCGTTGTACAGGAACTCGCGCGCCACCGCCCAGTAGTCCTCGACGCCGTAGTTGTCGATATCGAGGACATAGGTTTTGGTGTTGGCGTAATGGTTGACGGCTTGCAACTGCTGCTCGGTTGACGCATCCCTCAGGCCGTCCAGAAAGGTCAGCCAGGCACGCAGGTGACAGCGGTTGAAGCGGCTTTCAGTGCAGTCCCCTGTCGGTCTGTCTTCCAGCAAATGGCGCTCAAGTACCTGAACCCACTGACTAAAAAGCTGCATGTCCGACTGGGCCGTTTCCTTGTATCCGAACAGGTCGGGCGGGAATACTGCTGCTGCCGAAAATCGGGTGACGGCTATAAGCGGCCACAACAGGCATATCATTTTCAGCAGTTTTGGTATATTAGCGGTCAATTGTCTTGCTTCGGAAGCTCTATTAAAATGCGCGCGCTATAATAAAGCCCAATGGAACGGGCGTTAAGTATTAACCGGGGGACAACAATGGTTCAAGGAAAAAACGGCAAAAAGATCAAATTGGGGATGGCGGGTTCGCTGTTCGGCCTGTTTCTGATGGCGGCAGGCGTTGCAAGCGCCGCGCCGGAAGCGGATCCGCAGCTGGAGGCACAGTTCAAGGCCGGTATGGAAGCGCTCGAGGATGAGCGACTCAAGACGGCCATTCGCGCGTTCTCCTCCATTCTGGACCGCAATCCCGAACTGCACCGCGCGCGCCTCGAACTGGCGTTGGCCTATTACCGCTCGATGCGCTATCAGGAAGCGGAAAAACTTGCCAAGCAGGTACTGGACGATCCGGCGACGCCGCCGGAAGTACGGGTGACCATCCTTGCCTTCCTGGCCCAGGTGAAACGTGATTCGGAACGCTTCGGCCAGAAGCATGACTTCACGCCTTTTATATCTGCCGGGATCATGCACGATTCCAACGCCAACGTTGGCCCGAGTTCCCAGTTCCTGCGGATCGGCGATGTCACCCTGACGCTGGACTATGCATCGCTGGGCCAGAGCGACAATGCCTATGTGTTCAATGCCGGTGTGGACCACCTGTACCAGCCCGGTCGACACGTCGATATCGGTGAGACGACCGGTATGCTGGTATGGCAGACGGGCGCCAGCATCTATCTGCGCGAATACCATCGTCTGAGCGATTTCGATCTGGGCATTGTCAGCGTTTCCACGGGGCCGGCCGTGCTGCTGCTGCGCCACTGGCGCGCCTCGCTGCAGCTGCAGTCGGATTACCTGACCCTGGGCGGCGGTGCGCTGGGCTGGTTCAATTCACTGACACCCTCGATCACCTGGCAGTTCGCCAACGGCGAGCTGGCCTGGGATGCCATTTACACCGACCGCCGGTACCGCCGCAGCGCCGACCAGGACCGTGAAGGCGGGTATGCAGCCACCGGCCTGACGCTGGGCCACTACCTGAACAACCGCAAGATTGCCGCGACTGCCGGCGCGCGTCTGGTCAATTTCGACGCCGACGACGATCAATACAGCTATTACGGCTACCAGCTGACCCTGGGCGCCAGCGTGGACACCTGGCCCAACGCGACCGTGTATGCGCGTGCCCGCTTCTCGGATTTCGATTACGACGATCCCGACGCAACCTTCCTGAAAACACGCAATGAGCGGGAATACCGGACCACGATCGGTGTCACGCACGAGTACAAGGGCAAGGATGATTTGTTGAAGAACTGGCTGCTTAACCTGTTCTGGGAGCGGACCCACGGTGACTCGAATATTGCCGCTTACACCTACGAACGCTATCAGCTCATGCTCAATCTGTCGCGCAGGTTCTGATCCCGGCGTGGTGGTCGGGAATGTTTACATGGTGATTTGACATGATATTTGCGGCAAGCGATTCTGTATCTGGCTGATTAATAATACGGTTTGTTAAGGGGATTGGGATCGGTGACTGACCGGGGGTGTCGGAATATATTACAAATTACACTATGGACTGACTCGGCTTTCAGCTAACTATCAGGTTTTAAAGCAAAAACAAAACAAGGTATAATTGTTGCAAGTCGTGACGCAGTTTATGTAATTGCGCGCGGGGGCGTTTTAATGAAATTCAATGGAAAACTGGTGGCGTTGGGTCTGGGGCTGGCGCTCGGCAGTACGCAGTCCGCCCTGGCTGCCACGCTGCAGGAAGAGGATTCCGTCTACGACTGGGGGCGCTGGAGCGTGCTGAGTCCGGCTGCCGGTGGCGAACCCTATCACGGCGCCATCGAACCGCAGGCCAGTCACAATGTGCGTCCGGGAGATGCGGCCGAATTCTTGCCGAAGGTGAGCAGCGTCAGTGGACCTTCGGAGGTGGAACCGGAACCGCCGTTGACCGAGCCACCCACCGACAATGCGCCGGGCGTGGTGCCGGTGGATCCGGACAAGCCGATCGTGAATCTGCCGCCGCCGCCCCCGCCGCCCGGCGGCGGTGGGGTGGGCGTGGTGCCGGTGGATCCGGACAAGCCGGTCGTGAATCTGCCGTCGCCCCCGCCCCCGCCGCCCCCGGCGTCCTGAGCGGGCGTCGACGGACGATGGAAAACGAGAGACATACCTTGGTTGGTGGAGGAGTTGGACAAATGAAAAAACTGATTCTGGTTCTGTTGGCGTGGGGTATTCATGCAGGCGTTGCGCAGGCCGCGCCCGTGCAGGTGGGCACCTATACGCTGAACGCGCTGGTCGACCAGGTGGTGTCCGCCAGTGGCGACATGTACAACGGCGTGGCCTACGTCGACCCCGTGGTTTCGCCGGGCGACATCACGGACGCCGCCGCCTATACCTTCCTCTCCACGGCCGATTTTGACGGCTGGCGCAGCCGGACGCTGGGCCTGGGCTTCAGCAGCAGCCAGCCGATGGTGGTCAACGGCAGCGGCGCGGACATCGCCCTGTTCTTCCTGTCCGACCAGAGCGGCAACAGTGCCAACGTGACCATCAACGGTATCACCAAGGCGCTCAGTTTCGGCAACGTCTATGATGAATTCGGCGTCCAGCAGGTGGTCGACGGCGTGTATTCCGCCGGTGTCCTCCTGGACAACGTCCTGCTCCAGGTGGCCGACGTCGATCTGAGCGATTTCGGTTTCGCGCCCGGCGACCTGTTGGGTAACAATGCCTTGAACGTGGGCATGTACCAGACAGCCGGCAATTCCGTCGCCGTTTCGCTGGCGCTGGTCGGTGCGACCAATGTGACGGCCGTACCCGTGCCGGCAGCCCTGTGGCTGTTCGGTTGCGGACTCCTCGGGCTGGTCGGTGTGGCGAAGCGTACTGCATGATCCCTTCCTGGCGCAGTCGCTGATAAAAAAGCACCTTCGGGTGCTTTTTTATTGGTGAATGGCGATGGTGTGGACAAGAATCCGCCGGCTACATCCTTCGCGGTGAAGCCTGGTCTGTCCATTCGATCAGGGGAAGCGCCTTTTTATCACGGGCCGCGCCGGCGGTATTCCGGCAGGAGACGCCGCGCAGGGCGTTATCGGTGCCGGCCACTTGGCACGGTGTGCCGGCTGTTCTATAGTTACCTGCATCGTTACCGAAACCAAGACCATGAAGCATACCGACAACAGCCTGTTTCCCCCGCTGCACGGCCAGCCTCTTGAGCCGTGCCTGCTGTCGTCCCTGCGACTGCTGCCGCTTTGCGGCAACTGAATCATCCCGCCTGGCGAGGCTCGTACGCAAGCATCCGGATTTCCTGACCAGACATGCCCAGTCGCATGCCGCTCTGGTATGCTTTGGGGCCATGAGCCGGGCGCCGGCCCGGCATGGAGTCGAGCATGAGTGCTGACAGATTGATTATTTTCGATACCACATTACGCGACGGGGAACAGAGTCCCGGCGCGTCCATGACGAAGGACGAGAAGGTGCGCATCGCCAGGGCGCTGGAGCGCCTGCGGGTGGACGTCATCGAGGCCGGTTTCCCCATTGCCAGCCCGGGTGATTTCGAGGCCGTGCAGGCGGTGGCGCGGGTGGTGAAGGATTCCACGGTGTGCGGGCTGGCGCGGGCGCTGGACCGCGACATCGACCGGGCAGGCGAGGCATTGAAAGAGGCCGCCTCGGCGCGTATCCATACCTTCATCGCCACGTCGCCCATCCACATGAAAATGAAGTTGCGCATGGAGCCCGACCAGGTGCTGGAGCAGGCGGTGCACGCCGTGACCCGTGCGCGCCGCTACACCGACAACGTCGAGTTCTCGCCGGAGGACGCCGGGCGCTCCGACCTCGACTTCCTGTGCCGGGTGCTGGAAGCGGTCATCGATGCCGGGGCCACCACGGTCAATATTCCCGATACCGTGGGCTACAACCTGCCGCACCAGTTCGGTGAACTGATTCGCAGCCTGATCGAACGGGTGCCGAATTCCGACAAGGCGGTGTTCTCGGTGCATTGCCACAACGACCTCGGGCTGGCGGTGGCCAACTCGCTGTCGGCGGTGCTGAACGGCGCGCGCCAGGTCGAATGCACCATCAACGGCCTGGGCGAGCGCGCCGGCAATGCGGCGCTGGAGGAAGTGGCGATGGCAGTGCGTACGCGCCGGGACGTCTTCAGCTGCGACACGCGGCTCGATACCACCCAGATCGTGCCCTGTTCCCGGCTGGTGTCCGGCATCACCGGCTTCGCGGTGCAGCCCAACAAGGCCATAGTCGGCGCAAACGCCTTCGCCCACGAGTCGGGCATCCACCAGGACGGCGTGCTCAAGAGCCGCGAGACGTACGAAATCATGCGCGCCCAGGATGTCGGCTGGTCCGCCAACCGTATCGTGCTGGGCAAGCACTCGGGCCGCAATGCGCTGCGCGCGCGCCTGGAGGAGCTGGGTATCAGCTTCGAATCGGAGGAGGCGCTCAACGAGGCCTTTGCGCGCTTCAAGGAACTGGCCGACAAGAAGCACGAGATCTACGACGAGGATCTGCAGGCGCTGGTCACGGAGGCAAACCTGGCGGCCGAGAACGAGCGCTTCAGGCTGGTCTCACTGCGGGTCTGTTCGGAGACCGGCGAAACCCCCAACGCCGAAGTGACGGTGGCGGTGGATGGCGAAGAAAAGCACGCCTCCGCACCGGGCAGCGGGCCGGTCGATGCGGCCTTCAAGGCCATCGAGGAAGTCGTTGACAGCGGTACCGAACTGCAGCTCTATTCGGTCAGCAACATCACCAGCGGCACCGATGCCCAGGGCGAGGTCACGGTGAGGCTGGAGAAGGGTGGACGCATCGTCAACGGCCAGGGCGCCGACACCGATATCGTGATCGCATCGGCGCGCGCCTACATCAATGCGCTGAACAAGATCATCCAGCCGCAAGACCGTGCCCACCCGCAGCTGGGAGACGTGTAGCGGGCCATGACCGATCCGGCCACACGGTTGCAGTACCTGCAGGCGATGGGTATCCAGGCCTGGCAGTCGCGTGAGGCGGCTGCGGGGCTGGACGGTCCGGCTGTGTCGGTGCCCGGCATGGCAACGGCGGCCGTGCCCGACCGGCCCGATGTGTCGCGGCTCGACTGGCAGGCGCTGGAGGCGCAGGTCAGGGACTGCACCCTGTGTGAACTGCACACCAGCCGCACCCAGACCGTGTTCGGCGTCGGCAACCGCGACGCCGACTGGCTGGTCGTGGGCGAGGCGCCGGGCCGCGATGAGGACCTGCAGGGCGAGCCCTTCGTGGGACGTGCCGGCCAGCTGCTCAACGCCATGTTGAAAGCCGTTGGTCTGGCGCGCGAGCAGGTCTATATCGCCAACATCCTCAAGTGCCGGCCGCCCAACAACCGCGACCCGCGGCCCGAGGAGGTGCTGTGCTGCGAGCCTTACCTGATGCGGCAGATCGCCCTGATCCGGCCCAGACTGATCCTGGCAGTCGGTCGCATCGCCGCGCAGAACCTGCTCAAGACGGACAAACCCATCGGCAAGCTGCGCGGCCGGGTGCACCGGCTGGGTGACACCGGTATTCCGGTGGTGGCCACCTACCACCCGGCCTACCTGCTGCGCTCGCCGCAGGAGAAGCGCAAGGCCTGGCAGGATTTGCAGCTGGCGCGTGCCGTTGCCGGGGGGCAGGGGGCGGCGTGAGCGCGGTGGTGAAACAGCCCTGTCCGCGCCTGCGGCCGATGAGTGTCGAGGATCTGGAGCGGGTGATGGCGATCGAGACGCGCGCCTACGAGTTCCCCTGGACGGCGGGCATCTTTCGCGACTGCCTGCGGGTCGGCTACTGCTGCTGGTGCTACGAGCGCGGCGGCGAACTCCTCGGCTACGGGGTGATGAGCGTAGCCGCCGGCGAATCGCACATCCTCAATCTGACAGTGCGGCCCGAATCGCAGCGCCAGGGCATCGGCCAGAAGCTCATGAAACACTTCATGCAGCTGGCCCGCCGTCACGACGCCGACATGATCATGCTGGAAGTGCGGCCCTCCAACGCCCCGGCCATCGCCCTGTACCGCAAGCTGGGCTTCGACGAAATCGGCCTGCGTCGTAACTATTACCCGGCCCGCGACGGCCGCGAGGATGCCCTCATCCTGGCCCGCAGCCTGCTCGGTAATAAACTCACCCCCTCGTAGGGTGAGGTTTGCTTCGCCCACCCGCGGGTGCCATGCCCGGGTCCGTGGTATAATGCCGGCCTTTCACCAATCAGCAGTATCCCCGAACCATGAGCACCATCGCCGACGAAGCGGCGCGCCGCCGCACGTTCGCCATTATTTCGCACCCCGATGCCGGCAAGACCACGCTGACCGAGAAGCTGCTGCTGTTCGGCGGCGCCATCCAGCTAGCGGGCACGGTCAAGGGCCGCAAGGCGGCGCGTCATGCCACCTCGGACTGGATGGCGCTGGAGAAGGAGCGCGGCATTTCCGTGACCTCCTCGGTCATGCAGTTTCCCTACAAGGACGCCATAGTCAATCTGCTGGACACGCCGGGCCACGAGGACTTCTCCGAGGACACCTACCGCACCCTGACGGCGGTTGATTCAGCGCTGATGGTCATCGACGTCGCCAAGGGCGTCGAGGAACGCACCATCAAGCTCATGGACGTGTGCCGCCTGCGCACCACGCCCATCTTCACCTTCATCAACAAGCTGGACCGCGAGGGCCGCGACGCCATCGAACTGCTGGACGAGGTGGAGGAGGTGCTGAAGATCCAATGTGCGCCGGTCACCTGGCCCATCGGCATGGGCAAGAGATTCAGGGGCGTCTACCACATCGAGCAGGACAAGGTGTACCTGTACACGCCGGGCGACGCCAGCAAGCGCGGCGACGTGACGGTGATCAACGGCCTGGACAACCCATTGCTGGACGAGGTGCTCGGCAGCCAGGCGCAGGAACTGCGCGACGAGATCGAACTGGTGCAGGGCGCCAGCCACAGCTTCGACGAGGACGCCTACCTGCGCGGCGAGCTGACGCCGGTGTTCTTCGGTTCGGCCATCAACAACTTCGGCGTGCAGGAACTGCTGGATTATTTCATCGAATACGCGCCCGCGCCGCTGGCGCGTGCCACCACCACGCGCGAGGTGGATCCGCTGGAAGACAGGCTCACCGGTTTCGTGTTCAAGATCCAGGCCAATATGGATCCCCAGCACCGCGACCGCATCGCCTTCTTCCGCGTCTGTTCGGGTATGTACAAAAAGGGCATGAAGATACGTCATGTGCGTATCGGCCGCGACGTGCAGGTGGCCAATGCGCTGACCTTCCTGGCCTCGGATCGGGGCCATGTGGAGGAAGCCTACCCGGGCGACATCATCGGTCTGCACAACCACGGCACCATCCGCATCGGCGACACCTTCACCCAGGGCGAGGAACTGAAATACACCGGTATCCCCAACTTTGCGCCGGAACTGTTCCGCCGCGCGGTGCTGAAGGACCCGCTGCGCATGAAGGCCCTGCAGAAGGGTCTCGATCAGTTGAGCGAGGAAGGCGCCACGCAGCTGTTCCGGCCGCTGAAGAACAACGACCTCATCCTGGGCGCGGTGGGTGTGCTGCAGTTCGACGTGGTGGCGCAGCGCCTGAAGGACGAATACAAGGTTGATTGCCTGTTCGAGAACGTGTCCGTGGCCACCGCGCGCTGGATCGAGTGCGACGACCCGAAGGTGCTGGACCGCTTCCGCGACAAGGCCCATGACAACCTGGCCCTCGATCAGGCCGGCGAACTGGTCTACATCGCCCCCACCCGGGTCAATCTCGATCTGGCCATCGAACGTTGGCCGGACGTGCGGTTCCTGGCGACGCGGGAGATTTGACGGGGTTGCCGGAAACAGCCCCGCTTACTTCAACACCAGCGCCGCTATGGTGGTCAGCAGGAAAAACAGCGCAAGCCCTTTCCAGAAGGCCACCGGGTTGCGTTCGATCAGCGGCGGCTTTCCGGATTTCAGGTACTGCGGATTGGGCCGCGACAGTTCGTAGACGAATTCGGACAGCAGTTCGTGGCGCCGTTCCGGGTTGATGGATACGGCCTTGCGCAACGCGCCGTCGACCCACGCAGGCACCTCCGGGTTGCAATCCGTGGCAGAATGATACTGCACCTTGTTGAGGTTGCGCTCGCTCAGTTCCTTGCGGTAGGGCAGTTTGCCGCACAGCATCTCGTAGGTGATGACCCCCAGTGAAAAGATGTCGGAGCGGTTGCTGCCGGCATGGCCCTTGAGGTATTCGGGCGCCGTGTAGTTGCGCGTGCCCAGGATGTTGTCGCGGTCCAGTGGTGTGGTGATCTCGGCGATGCCGGCGATCTTGGTGGAGCCGAAATCGATGATCTTGATCACGCCGTGGTTGTCGATCATGATGTTTTCCGGCTTCAGATCCTGGTGGATCATTTCCTGGCGGTGCATGGCACGCAGCCCGGCGGCGATCTGCTCTACGATGTTGCGCACCTCGTTCAGCTCCGGGTGCGGATGGTCGTCCATCCACTGGCGGAGAGTCTGGCCCTCCACGTACTCGGTCACGTAGTAGAGGCACTGGCGCCGGCCGTGCGGGTCCAGCACCTTGAGGATGTGCGGGTTGTTCAGCCGGCGCCCGGCCCATTCCTCGTGCAGGAACTGGTCAATGTAGGCCGGGTCGTCCTCGAAGTTGACCGAGGGCGTCTTCAGCACGACTGTTCCACCGGTCTCGGTATCCAGCGCCAGGTATACCTGGGTGCGGCTGCTGGCGTGCAGCTCACGCAGGATCTCGTAGCCGTCCAGCACCATGCCCGGTTCAAGCGGCGGCGGAAAAGGCAGCCGGGTCAGCTGGCGGTAGAACTCGTTCTCGTCCTGGTTGGGCAGCTCCTGGATGTACAGGATCTGCGCGCTCAGGTTGTCATCGCTGGTAGTTGTCTTCGCCACGCGGATGATGGCCTGCACGCCGTCTTCGGGTGACTTGATGTGTTGGACCAGGAGCCGCTTGAGCGTGGTGTCATCCACGAAGTCGTGGATGCCGTCGGTAGTCAGCAGGAAGGCGTCGCCGACCTCGACCGGGAAGGACCGGTAGTCGATGTCCAGGTGCGGGTCGATGCCCATGGCGCGGCTGAGGTAGGTCTTGTCGCTGCCGACTGCCACCCGGTGGTCGCGGGTCAGCCGCTCCAGTTCACCGTCGCGCAGCCGGTAGATGCGGGTGTCGCCGACGTGGAACAGGTAGGCGGTGGTGGACTTGACGACCAGCACGCTGAGTGTGGTCACCATGCCCCTGGAGGTGCCGTATTCCTGGTGGCCCTGGCTGTACAGCCAGCGGTTCAGGGCGCCGAGGATCTTCTCGCCCGAGGTCTCCACCGTCCAGGACTCCGGGGTGCTGAAATAGTCGGTGAGAAAACCCTGCACGCAGGCGTCGGCCGCCTCGCGTCCGGCCTCGCTGCCGCTCATGCCGTCGGCGATGACCGCCGCCACGCCCTTGGTGGTCAGCAGTGGCGGCTCCGGAATGCGGATGCCGACCGAATCGTCGTTGCTGTCCTTGATGCCGGCTTCGGAGCGCTGGGCGGCGGTGACGGTGAGTCGGGGCATGGGGGTATATTACTTGTTAACCGCGAAGGACGCGAAGCGAACCCCACCGTTCAACCCACCTCGATCATCTGCACCGTGCCGTCCGGCAGAACTTCGGTCATGTGCCCCGCCGGTTCTTCGAGGAAGAACAGCACGGCAATCAACACCAGGGCGGCCGCGCCGCCGATGAACAGGAAGAACATATTGGGTGCGACGAAGGACAAGACGGTCAGGAAGACAACACCGCCGACGTTGCCGTAGGCGCCGGCCATGCCGGCGATCTGCCCGGTCAGGCGGCGCTTGACCAGTGGGATGACGGCGAATACGGCGCCGTTGCCCGCGTTGACGAAGATGGAACAGAACACGGTGACGACAACCGCAGCGGCAACAGACCAGCTGCTGTCGATAAAGCTCATTGACAGGTAACCGACCCCGAGGCCCGCCATGATGACGGCGAGCGAGCGCTTGCGGCCGAAACGGTCGCTGATCCAGCCGCCGGCGGGGCGCATGATGAGGTTCAGTCCCGCAAAGACAGAAGCGATCAGGCCGGCCATGACGGTGGAAAGTTCAAAGGTGTCCTGGAAGAACAGCGGCAGCATGGAAACCACGGCAAGCTCCGAGCCGAAGGTGACCATGTAGGCGAGGTCGAGCACGGCAACCTGCTTGAACTTGTAGCGTTCGATATCTGGCACGGACTTTTTAAACACGTGGCCATTCACCTGATAGATGCGGATGGTCTGGAACAGGTACAGGCTGGCCAGTATCGCGTAGATGATCTCCACCACGGCTTCACTGAGCATGCCGAGGTTGGCCGGGCTGAGCTTCCAGGTCAGTACGGCCAGTGCGGCGTACAGCGGAATGTTCATGATCAGGTACAGGAAGAAGTCGCCGGGGCTGGTGATTTCCAGCGCACCGTTGCGCTTCGGCTTGAAGTAGGTGGAACCCTTGGGCGTGTCGCTGGTAGTAAAGAAATAGACGGCAGAGTAGAGCAGCGCCAGTACGCCGGTGGTGCCGATGGCGTAGCGCCAGCCGTCGTCGCCGCCGAATGCGAGCGCCAGCGTGGGCAGCACCAGCGCCGCACCGGCCGAACCGAAGTTGCCCCAGCCGCCGTAGATGCCCTGCGCGATGCCCGCCTGGCTGGCGGGATACCACTCGGTGATCATGCGGATGCCGATAACGAAGCCCGCGCCGGCAAAGCCGAGCAGGAATCGCATCAACGCCAGCTGTTCATAGTCATCGGCAATTGCAAAGCCGAAACACAGGAAAGCGGAAACAAACAGCAACCCCGAGTAGATACGCCGTGGCCCGAAGGCGTCCACCAGCATGCCGATGATGATACGCGCGGGAATGGTCAGCGCCACGTTGAGGATGAGCAGGGTCTTCAGTTGCTGATCGGTAAGTCCAAAGGTATCGCGCATGGCACCGAGCAAAGGTGCATGGTTGAACCAGACAAAAAAACTCAGGAAAAAGGCGAACCACGACAGATGCAGGATGCGCGTCTTGCCGGAAAACGAAAATAGCTTGAATCCCGAGTCTTTCATGATGCAGGTCTACCTTAAAAAAATGATTGGGAAGCCTGTCAGCAAGTAGCGTGCCATGCACCGCAAAGCGACAGGCCATGCAGTCAGGCCGCGGGGAAAAAGGTGTCTGCACCCGTGCGGTGACTGTGTGGGAAAGACCGTTTTCCCGCTATATCAAGGCGGAATGGCGGCATGGCAGCCCGCAAGGCGGTAACGCCCCGTCGTTTCCCGCACATGGCATCGTGACGGTGCAAACAGGGAAGCTGCATGGCAGGTGAACTGAATTGAAGCATAAGTGTATTAGGAAGCACTAATTTGGTGCGCAGGGTGTTCCGCAGTCCTGCGGACGCCGTCCCGTATCCACTATATATGCCGAAATAACAATGGGATAGACTCGAATACAGGTGCTGGCACAGGTCTTGCTCAAGTCCCCGCATCCCCCTGATTGTGGAAGGCGACATGAAAGAGAAACTGGTTCTGATTGGCAACGGCATGGCCGGCGTGCGTGCCCTCGAGGAACTGCTGAAGCTGGCCCCCGAGCAGTACGACATCACCGTGTTCGGCGGCGAGCCCTACGGCAACTACAACCGCATTCTGCTGTCGCCGGTATTGGCCGGCGAGAAGACCATCGACGAGATCATGCTCAACGACGAGCAGTGGTACGCCGACAACGGCATCACCCTGCACAAGGGCAAATGGGTGGTGGACGTCAACCGCGCCAGGCGCGTCGTCCGCGCCGACGACGGAACAGAAGAACCCTACGACCGGCTGATCATCGCCACCGGTTCCAACCCCTTCATCATTCCGGTGCCCGGCAACGAACTCGACGGTGTCATCGCCTTTCGTGACATCAGCGATGTCGATGCCATGCTGGAGGCATCGAAGAAAGACGGCGGCACGGCGGTGGTCATCGGTGGCGGCCTGCTGGGCCTGGAGGCCGCCAACGGCCTCATGAAGCAGGGCATGGACGTGACCGTCGTGCACCTCATGGACACCCTGATGGAACGCCAGCTCGACAAGCCGGCCGGCGCACTCCTGAAAGCCTCGCTGGAAGAGCGCGGCATGAGATTCCTGATGGAGGCACAGACTGAAGCAGTGCTGGGAAGGGACCGTGTCGAGGGCGTGCGCTTCAAGGACGGACTGGAGATCCCCGCCGACATCGTGGTGATGGCGGTCGGCATCAGGCCCAATATCGAACTGGCGCAGAAGATCGGTCTGCACTGCGAACGCGGCATAGTGGTCAACGACACCATGCAGACCTTCGATCCGCGGATCTATGCTGTCGGTGAGTGCGTACAACACCGCGGCCAGACCTACGGCCTGGTGGCACCGCTGTTCGAGCAGGCCAAGGTGTGTGCCAACCACCTGGCCCACATCGGTATTGCCCGCTACCAGGGTTCCATTACTTCAACCAAGCTCAAGGTCACGGGCATCGACCTGTTTTCCGCCGGTGACTTCCAGGGCGACGAGAATACCGATGAGCTGGTGTTGCAGGACCCGGGCCGCGGCGTGTACAAGAAGGTGGTGCTGCGCGACAACCGCATCGTCGGTGCCGTCATGTACGGCGACACCATCGACGGCACCTGGTATTTCGAGCTGATGCGCGATTCCACCGACGTGTCGGACCTGCGCGACCACCTGCTGTTCGGCCAGGCCCACCTGGGCGATTCCGGCCACGGCGACGACCACCGCGTGGCCGCCATGTCCGACACGGCCGAGATCTGCGGTTGCAACGGCGTGTGCAAGGGCGAGATCGTCGATGCCATCACCAAGAAGAACCTGTTCACCCTGGAAGACGTGCGCGCCCACACCAAGGCGTCCAGCTCCTGCGGATCCTGTACCGGCCTGGTCGAGGCACTGCTGGCGCACACCCTGGGCGGTGACTACTCCGAGTCGCCGGCGAAGAAGCCGCTGTGCGGCTGTACCGCGTTCACCCATGACGAGGTGCGCGCCGCCATCCGCGACAACGAACTCAAGTCCATTCCGGCGGTGCAGCAGTTCCTGGAGTGGAAGACCACCGACGGTTGCCCCAAGTGCCGCACGGCGCTGAACTACTACCTGCTGTGCCAGTGGCCGGCCGAGTACAAGGACGACGCCCAGTCGCGCTTCATCAACGAGCGTGCCCACGCCAACATCCAGAAGGACGGCAGCTATTCGGTGATTCCGCGCATGTGGGGTGGCGAGACTACACCGGCGGAACTCAAGGCCATCGCCGAAGTGGCGGAAAAATACAAGGTCAAGACCGTCCACATCACCGGTGGCCAGCGTATTTCACTGTTTGGCCTGAAGAAGGAAGAGCTGCCGAAGATCTGGGCCGAACTCAACGAAGCCGGGCTGGTGTCGGGCCACGCCTACGGCAAGGCGCTGCGCACGGTCAAGACCTGCGTGGGCCGCGAGTGGTGCCGTTTCGGCACCCAGAATTCCACGCAGATGGGCATCGACCTGGAAAAGATGACCTGGGGCTCGTGGACGCCGCACAAGTTCAAGATGGCGGTGTCGGGCTGTCCGCGCAACTGCGCCGAGGCCACCATCAAGGACTTCGGCGTGGTGTGCGTGGACTCCGGCTATGAGCTGCACGTGGGCGGCAACGGCGGCGTCAAGGTGCGCGCCACCGACTTCCTGTGCCACGTGTCGACGCCGGAAGAAGTCAGGGAATACTGCGCCGCCTTCATGCAGCTGTACCGCGAGGAGGCACACTACCTGGAGCGAACCGCGCCCTGGCTGGAGCGCGTTGGCCTGAGCTACGTCAAGGAACGCGTGGTCGAGGACGAGGTGGGGCGCAAGGCGCTGGCAGGACGCTTCCTGGAGTCACAGAAGTACGCTCAGGACGACCCCTGGCAGGAGCGCGCCGAGGGCGGCGACGCACACGAATTCACACCCATCAAGCTGGTTGGGTAAAGAGCACAAAGGACCAGGCACATGCAGGCTGAAGAGATCATGACCGAACAGAATGACTGGATAGAGGTTGGTGCAGTCGAGGATATACCGAAGCAGGGTGCGCGGGTGGTGCGCACCGCCGACTACGATATCGCGGTGTTCCGCACAGCCGACGACGAAGTGTTTGCGCTGCGCGACAAATGCCCCCACAAGGGCGGCCCGCTGTCGCAGGGCATCGTGCACGGCAGACGCGTCGCCTGCCCGCTGCACGACTGGAAGGTCCACCTCGACACCGGCCTGGCCGTTGCCCCCGACGAAGGCTGCGCGGCCCGCTTCCCGGTGCGCGTCGAAGACGGCGTGATCCTGCTGTCGCTGGTGCCGGACGAAGGTTGTCCTAACGATTGATGTTGTTAACCGCCAAGGCGCACAAAGGTGCACAAAGTAATTCCGTTGTTTTTCCTTCGTGCGCCTTTGTGTGCCCTGGTGGTTGAGAGAGAATCGCATGCTGTTCGGACGCAAGAAGAAAAACCCCATCAAGCTCCCCGACAAGGGCGTGGTGGAATGGAAGTACACCACCTGCGGTTATTGTTCCACCGGCTGTTCCATCGAGGTCGGGCTGGACAGGAACGGCCGGGCGGTATCCTCGCGCGGCGTGGGCGATGCGGACGTCAACCGCGGCAAGTTGTGCATCAAGGGCATCCTCGAGCACGAGCTGTTCGAGAGCACCGGCCGCGGCGGCGTGCCGTTGATCCGCGAGCGCACCCACGAGCCTTTCCGTGAAGCGAGCTGGGACGAGGTGCTGGACCGCACCGCGTCGGAGATACAGCGCATCCAGGACAGCTACGGCCGCGACGCTTTCTCCATCGTCTCCACCGGCCAGATCATGACCGAGGAGTTCTATACCCTCGGCAAGCTGGCGCGTGGTGTCATCGGCACCAACAACTACGACGGCAACACCACCCTGTGCATGTCATCGGCGGTGTCCGGCTACAAGCGCTCCTTCGGTTCCGACGGCCCGCCCGGCTGCTACGAGGACTTCGAGCATACCCACTGCCTGCTGGCCATCGGCTCCAACCTGCCGGAGCAGCACCCGGTGATCTACTGGCGCATGCGCGAGGCGCGCGAGAAGCGGCACTTCCCGCTCATCGTGGTGGACCCGCGCGTCACCATGCTGGCGCAGAACGCCGACATGCACCTGCCCATCCGACCGGGCACCGACGTGGTGCTGCTCAACGCGCTGGCCCACGTGATCCTCAAGGAGGGCCTGGCCGACCAGGCCTATATCGATGCACACACCGAGGGTTTCGGCGAGTTCAGCGCCCTGGTGGAGCACTACGATCCGGTCAGCGCCGCGCGTATCTGCGGCATCGACGAGGACAGCATTCGCAACGTGGCGCGCCTCTATGCGAAAGCGCCGGCGGCCATGACCATCTGGACCATGGGCATCAACCAGTCCACCCACGGCTCCGACGGCGTGGTGGCCATCAACAACCTGAACCTGATCACCGGCAACATCGGCAAGCCGGGCGGTTCCAGCCTGTCCATCACCGGCCAGTGCAATGCCATGGGCACGCGCGAATGGTCATCCTGCTCCGGGCTGCCGGGCTACCGCGTGCTGGAGAAAGAAGAGGATTGCAGGGAGATCGCCGGGTTCTGGGGTATCGATCCCGAGTTCTTTCCCAAGAAGCGCGGCCTGTTCATGACCGACATCCTGCCGGCTATCGAAACCGGCCAGATCAAGGGCTTGTGGCTGATTGCCACCAACCCCATGACCTCCATGCCCAACACGGCGCGTATCCGCAGGACGCTGGAGAAGCTGGAATTTCTGGTGGTGCAGGATGCCTACGCCGACGTCGAGACCAATGAGTACAGCCACGTGTACCTGCCCGCCGCCTTGTGGGCCGAGAAGCAGGGCGTGTTCACCAACACCGAGCGGCGCGTCAACCTGATCCGCAACGTCGTGCCGCCGTTCGGTGAGTCCAAGCCGGATTTCTGGATCTTCAACGAAATGGCGAAGCGCATCGAGCGTGAGCAGAAACCGAACTTTCCCGAAACCACCGAGCAGGTGTTCGAGGAAATGAAGGAACTCTCCAGGGGGCGCCTGCTGGACATCTCGGGCATGAGCTACGACAAGATCGAGCAGGCCCGCGGCCTGCAGTGGCCTTGCCCGGACGGCGCGGGAAAAGGCGCGCAGCGGCTCTATACCGACGGTGTGTTCCAGCACCCGGGCGGCCGTGCGAAGCTCATACCGTTGCCGTTCGTCGACAACAACGAGCGCCCCGACGACGAATACCCGTTCTGGCTCAACAGCGGCCGCGTGGTGGAGCATTTCCACACCCGTACCCGCACCGGCAAGATCGGCAACCAAAACAAGTTCAGCCCGACGCCCTACATGGAGATGAACCCGGATGCCGCCGCCGGACTCGGCATCGAGCACGGCAGCTACGCGCGCCTGGTGTCGCGCCGCGGCGATGCCATCGTGCTGGTGCAGTGCACCCAGCGCGTGCCGCGTGACATGGTGTTCGTGCCCTTCCACTACCACGAATGTGTCAACCGCGTCAGCCTCGGTCTGCTCGACCCCCATTCGCGCCAGCCGGCTTTCAAGCAGTGCGCGGTACGCGTGGAACCCGTCGCCGACCAGCGCGCGGCGGCGGAATTGAACCTGGCGGCGCGGGCGTATTGATGGATAGCCACGGAAAGCACGGAAAACACGGACAGATCATTTTCAAAAAATGATTTTATAAAGATTTTTTCCGTGCTTTCCGTGTATTCCGTGGCTATAAAAATTGTTTTGAGATCCTGAAATGTACAAGACCCGCCCCAACGAGCCCGACTACGCCTTCGTACCCAGGGTCGAGCACCCGGAGACGAACCGTTATGGCAAGCCCATCCAGCTGGTTGCCGAGGACGACCCGCTGGCCGGGCAGAGCCTCAATATCAACGGCGACACCTCGGTCGGGAACAACCCGAATCGTTACAAGCAGCATGGCTTCTACTTCAATGCCGACAACTGCATCGCCTGCCACGCCTGCGAGGCGGCCTGTGCAGAGAAGAACAACACGCCGCCGCACCTGGCGTTCCGTTCCGTGGGCTACATCGAAGGCGGCAGCTATCCGGCAGTGACGCGGCTCAACATTTCCATGGCCTGCAACCACTGCGACAATCCGGTATGCCTCAAGGGCTGTCCGACGCGAGCCTACACCAAGTTCGCCGAGTACGGTGCCGTGCTGCAGGACCCGGACATCTGCTTCGGCTGCGGATACTGCACCTGGGTGTGTCCCTACAACGCGCCGCAGCTGGATCCAGAGGCCGGCCACGTGTCGAAGTGCAACATGTGCGTCGACCGCCTGGAGGTGGGTCTCAAGCCCGCCTGTGCGGCTGCCTGTCTGGGCGGCGCGCTGGACTTCGGCGTCATCGAGACCACGCCCGAGAACCGCGAGCAGCTGGAGACCACGATTCCCGGTTTCCCCGACACATCGATTACCCATCCCAATATCCGCTTCCAGCAGACGCGCAGCCTGCCGCGTGAAATGCGGCGCACCGACGCCACCCCCGTGCGCTATGTGCGCGGCGGACAGAACGCCAGGCCCGGTCCCGGCGTCAAGGGCGGACAGGGCGGCTACCGCAGCGCACCGCTGCCCGGCCGCGACCGAACGCGGCAGTGGAACCTGAAGAAGCTGCGCTCGCGCGAAGACCCGCTGGTCATCTTCACCCTCGTCACGCAGGCGGTGGTGGGCGCCTTCCTGGTGCTGTTCCTGGGCCCGCTGTTCGGCCTCGAAAGCCTCAGCCCCGAGGCGCATCCGGTTGCCTACCCGGTCACCTTGTTCGGCCTTATCGCTGTGCAGACCTTCGCGCTGGTCATCTCCACCCTGCACCTCGGGCGGCCGCACCGTTTCTATCGCGCATTCAACAATCTGAAATATTCGCCCGTCAGCCGCGAGGTCGCGGCGGTGGCCGTGTTCTACAACCTGCTGGGCCTGTATGCGGTGCTGACCGGGCTTCCGCAGCTGTTCGGCTGGCTGCCCGACGGCCTGGTGAGCTTCGCACGCGACGCCAGCGGCTGGCTGGCCGCGCTGGCCGGCCCCGTGTCGCTCTACTTCATGCACAGGATCTACCGCATTCCGGCGCGGCCGTTCTGGAACCACTGGCAGGTGCTGAGCAGTTTCTATGGCAGCATGCTGACGCTCGGACCGCTGGCCGTGACCCTGGTGTTCGTGCCTCTGCTGGCGGTGCAGGGCGGTGATTACGCGACCGTACTGCGCATGATGTCCTTCCCCATGCTGCTGGGTCTGGCGCTCGAAGGCCTTGGCCTCTACCGCCACGCCGTCTATCTGGGGCAGCATAGCGGCGAGGGCCAGGCCGCCTGGCTGGAACAGACGACCCGCTTCGGCAAGACTTACTGGCTGCGCAACGGTTTGATGCTGTCCGCCGCGGCGCTGCTGTCGTCCGCCGTGGTGGCACTGCCGGGCGTCGCCGCCGTCTTCGCCTGGACGCTGGGTGGCCTGTCACTGCTGGTGGCAGCCGTTCTGGGGCGTGCCCTGTTCTACGTGCTCGTCATCCCGACCACCATGCCCGGCGCCTTCTTCTGGAAGAATCCGGGCTTCCAGAACCACGCCCGCGACGTCGGCCTGGCGCGCATGCCGCAGGTGGGGGTGCAGGTGCTGGAGCACTAGTTTTCAATGGGGTCAGACTCGATTGATGAGACTCTATTGATGTCTGACATCAACCCAGGACATCAATCGAGTCTGACCCCATTGAACGCATTGAACGATTGATGTCATAAAAACCAATCGAGTCTGACCCCGTTGAAAATTAGCAAACGCCTGTCGGACATCGACAACGAACTGGAGCGGGCCGTGTTCCTGGCACGCTATGGGGAACCGCGGCAGCGGGCCTTGCGGCTGGCGGCGGTGCTGCTGCTGACCGCCCGCCACGGTCTGCGCGGACTGCTGTATGTGTGGCCGCTGACGCTGCTGCTGTTCGTGGACCTGCCCGGGGTCTGGGACGCACTCCGACTGCTGCTCCTGGCCCTGGTGTGGGGTGCCTGGTCGCGCTTCATCTACGGTTCGGTGCGCGACGACTACGCCCGTTTCGTGGCCGGCCACCTGCTCGAACCCGTACAACTGAAACGGGTCTTGTGAGGCCGCCGGCGACGGCCGCCCTTCTCTTCGCGTTGAAGACAGCGCCGCTGAACGGTGGGGTTTGCTTCCGCTCACCCCACCCTGCGGGCGGGCTCTGGTAATATGGCGATTCCGGCCGCCTCGCGGCGCCATGACCACCGGACCGCCACGCCTTGAACGACACTGGACAACCGAGGGGTTCCGCCACCGGCGTTCTGCTCACCAACCTGGGTACGCCGGATACCCCCACGCCGGCGGCCGTGCGTCGCTATCTGGCGGAATTCCTGTCGGACCGGCGGGTGGTCGATATGCCGCGCTGGCTGTGGTGGCCGCTGCTGCACGGCGTCATCCTGCGCGTGCGGCCGCGCAAGGTCGCCAGGGCCTACCGCAGCGTGTGGACAGAGCAGGGCTCGCCGCTGCTGGCCATCTCGCGGCGCCAGGCTTCATTGCTGGGCGAGACACTGGCCCGCCGGTTGCCGGGGCGGGTGGAAGTAGCAGCGGCGATGCGCTATGGGCGCCCCTCCATCGAGGACGGCCTGAATGCATTGCGTGACCGCGACGTTCAGCGCCTGCTGGTGTTGCCCCTGTACCCGCAGTATTCGGCGACGACCACGGCATCCACCTTCGATGCGGTATTCGATGTCCTGAGGCGCTGGCGGCGGGTGCCGGAACTGCGCCTGATCCGGCATTACCACGCGCATCCCGCCTACATCGAAGCGCTGGCGGCCAGTGTGCGCGAGCACTGGCAAGCGCACGGCCGGGCCGAACGCCTGCTGATGTCCTTTCACGGTCTGCCGCGCCGCTACCAGGAGGCCGGCGACCCTTATTTCTGTGAATGCCGGGAGACGGCCCGCCAACTGGCCGGGACGCTTGGCCTGGAAGATACCCAGTGGCAGATGAGCTTCCAGTCCCGCTTCGGGCGCGAGGAATGGCTCAGGCCCTACACGGACCACACCCTGCGCGACTGGGCCGCCCAGGGCGTGCACAGCGTGCAGGTGCTGTGCCCCGGTTTCAGCGCCGACTGTCTCGAAACGCTGGAAGAGATCGCGATGCAGAACCGCGACCTGTTCCTGGCGGCCGGCGGGCAGTCCTTCGAGTACATCGCGGCGCTCAACGACAGGCCGGATCACATCGACATGCTGGCGGCGCTGGTGCGGCAGCACATGGAGGGCTGGCGGGCGGACGACGAGGCGGCGGAACGGCGGCTGGTAGACTGTCTGCAAGCGCCATCCCGCGCGCGTACATGAATGACGCCGGCCATGTCCCGCTGCGGCTGGGCGTCAGCAGTTGCCTGCTGGGCGAGCCGGTGCGTTATGACGGCGGCGACAAACGTGATACCTGGATCAGCGGTACCCTGGCACGCTACTGTGAATTCGTGCCCCTGTGTCCCGAGGTCGGCATCGGCCTGGGTGTGCCGCGGCCGCCTGTCCGGTTAAGCGGGCATCCTGCGCGGCCGCGTGCACTGGGCGTCGATGATCCCTCGCTCGACGTGACGGACAGCCTGCAATGCTTCGGTCGCCGTGCGGTCGGTCGTCTGCAGGGCATCAGTGGCTATGTCTTCAAGAGCCGGTCGCCGAGCTGCGGGCTCGGTGACGTCGACGTGGTGGGCGCGCGCGGCGCGGTGCGCCGCACCGGCACGGGCCTGTATGCGCGCGAGATCCAGCGTGCCCTTCCCCTGTTGCCGGTCGAGGACGAGCAGGGTCTGGCCGATCCGGCACGGCGTGACGCCTTTCTGGAGCGGGTCTTCGTCATGCGGCGCTGGCAGTGCTTCCGGCAGCAGCGGCTGACGGCGCGAGGCCTGCGGGCCTTCCACGAGGCGCACAGGCTGTTGCTGATGGCGCACGGCGACAAGGCCCTGTACTCGTTGGACGACCTGCTGGCGCATATCGGCAGGCGGCCCCTGCGTGCATTGGCCGCGAAGTATATCGAGACATTCATGGCTGCCCTGCAGCGGCGGGCGACGGCAAGTCGCCAGGCAGCCGTACTCCGGTGTCTGGTGAAGCCGCTCGAGCCGCGGCTCGACAGCGGCGACCGGCAGGAACTGCTGGAGGCCCTGCGGGCTTACCGTGCGGGACGGGCACGGCGGCTGGTGGTGCTGACGCTGCTGCGGCACCACTACCGTCACCATCCGGACGACAACGCAACGCGGCAGGTCTATCTTTATCCGGACGCGGAGGAAGGCGTGCTGCGCGACTTCCTGTAGGCATGGGTGATCGCATGAACATCGACGAACTTGAAATGCGACGCGCACGCAAGTTGCTGGACGCCTTCTGCGCGCGTCGCAAGGGTCTGGCGGTCAGTACCGGACTCGACTGCCGGCGTTCCGGAAACTGCCTCTATCTGGCGGAGCAGGGTGGACGCGAACTGATTCGCCTGTGCCTCGAAACGGGCGCCTGGCGCCTGTACTGGCCGCGCAGCCGGGGCGGCTGGGAACCCTATCCGCCGTTGGCGGAGTGCACCGATCTGCAGCGTATCGTCGAAGAACTGGAACAGGCGCCGCTGCACGTGCACTGGGAGTAATCCAGGATTGTGAATTTCCACCGCAAGGGTTCATGCGGTGGGGTTCGCTTCGCTCACCACCACCCTACGCAAAGTACCGTTGCATTATCCGCAGGGTGGGGTGAACGCAGTAAACCCCGCCGCAGCAGGAAGTTGGTGAGAAATGCGGGCTAGCTGCTGCCCGCCTGGCGGGTCACGTCCACGTACAGCTTGAGACGCTGGCCGGGCTGCAGGTAGCGGCCCTTGGGCAGGCGGTTCCAGCGCCGCAGGTCGGCGACCGAGACCCGGAAGCGGCTCGATATGCGCGACAGCGAATCACCGCGCCGTACCGTGTAATGAATGGTGCGGGTGCGACTGCCGGGGTGGCTCGAACGGCTGTTGGCGGACCAGATCACCAGTTTCTGCCCTACTTTCAGGGGGTCGCCCGGGGCCATGCTGTTCCAGCCCGCCAGCGAACGTACGCCGACCTTGTGCGCACGCGCGATGTCCCACAGGGTGTCGCCGTTTTTCACGATATACGACACACGGTTGCCGCCGCGCGCGCGGTTCTGGGTGTGACTGCGGCGCTGATCCGCGCTCAGGCGGTAGCGTTCCGCCTTGCTGCTGGCGACCGGCACCAGCAGGTAACGGCCGGCGCGGATGCGGTGGCCGCGCAGGCCGTTGGCGGACTGCAGCGCGCCGGTGGTCGTGTGGTAGTGTTTGGCGATGTGGCTCAGGGTTTCGCCGCTGCGGATCCTGTGGCGGACCCATTGCACCCGCTTCTCCACCGGCAGTTTCGCCAGCGCTTCTTCGAAGCGCTCACGGTGGCTGCGGGGCACCAGCAGGCGGTGCGGTCCGGTGGGGTCGGTGGCCCACTGGTTGAAGCCGGGGTTGAGGCGGTACAGGTCGTCCAGCGGCAGGTCCATCAGGTCGGCGGCGATGGCCAGGTCGATCTGGCCGCCGGTGCCCACGATGTCGAAATAGGGCTCATCAGGCAGCGGTGCCAGCGTCACGCCCCAGGCGCCGGGCGTGCTGACCAGCTTGCTCAGTGCCAGCAGCTTGGGTACGTAGGCGCGGGTTTCCCGCGGCAGCCTGAGGTGCCAGAAATCGGTGGGCAGGCCTTTCCTGCGGTTGCGCCGGCGCGCGTTCATGACCGTGCCCTCGCCGGAGTTGTAGGCGGCCAGCGCCAGCAGCCAGTCGCCCTTGAAGTGTCTGTTGAGGACCTCGAGGTAGTCGAGCGCGGCGCGGGTCGAGTCGATCAGGTCCCGGCGGCCGTCGTACCACCAGTTCTGTTTCAGGCCGAAGCGCCGGCCGGTGCCGGGGATGAACTGCCACAGGCCGGCGGCGCGGCCGTGCGAGTAAGCGAACGGGTCGTATGCACTCTCCACAATGGGCAGCAGTGCGATTTCTCCCGGCATGCCGCGGCGCCTGACTTCCTCGCGGATATACCACAGATAGGGGCGCGCCCGTTTCACCACCCGGTCCAGGTAGGCAGGGTGGCGGCTGTACCAGTTGAGCTGCTGTGCGACGCGGGGGTCGTCGCTGTGCGGCAGCCGGAATTCGCCGCGCAGTCGCTGCCACAGGTCGGCGGGTTGCCGGACGGACGGTTCGATAACCGCCGACAGGGGGCGGGCGGCGGCCAGCAGGATGGGGGCGTTGCCGGCGTCGGTTGCAGGTGCCGCTGCGGGCAGGCTGTGGGCGACGGGGCCGCCGGCGGTGCTGCAGGCCGTGAGCAGTACCACGAGGAGGGCCGGGAGAATCAGGCGGGAGAGGGGGGTCATGGTTCTGTTATCGGCGCACGGCGGCGGGAATTTATACCCCAAATCAACGAACTGGAAAAATTCAGGGCGCTATGCTGACAGCTGTGACGAGCCTGGTCAACCACTACGGATGGTGGCGGGCGTGGGGTATCATGGGCGCCAGCCATGAGCCGACCCCATTGCCCCAAGACCTGTCCCGATCGCCTGCGCGCCTTGCGTGAATGGTGCGCTCAGCCCCTGGGCCGGCAGCTGGCGGAGGCCGAACAACAGGTGCTGTCGGAGGTGCTGGGGGACGTGTTCGGCTACCACCTGGTGGTCGTGGACCCTGCCTGTTCGCTGGATTCGCTGGGCAACAGCCGCGTCCAGCATCAGGTCGTGCAGAGCTGTACCTCCACCGGCATGGTGGTTACCCCGTCGCTGCTGGCCGGGAGCGAAGCCATGCCCTGGCAGACCGACAGTATCGATGCCTTCGTGCTGCCGCACGTGCTGGAAGTATCCGCCGATCCTCACCAGGTACTGCGTGAGATCGATCGCTGCCTGGTAGGCGAGGGGCACCTGATCCTGAGCGGTTTCAATCCCCTGGGGCTGTGGGGGCTGCGCCGGCTGCTGTCCGGCTGGCGCGGCCAGATACCCTGGTCGTTGCGCTTCATCAGCCTGCCGCGGCTCAAGGACTGGCTGTCGCTGCTGGGCTTCGATACCCTGCAGGCGTTTTACCTGTTTCCGCGACCGCCCTGGTACAGTCGCACGCTTGATCGGCGCCTCGGCTTCATGGACCGGCTGCACCGCCCCCACAGGCCGTTGCTGGCGGCCTGCTATCTGTTGGTGGCCCGCAAGCGGGTGGTGACACTGACGCCGGTCAAGCCGCGCTGGCGGCCGCGCCGGGCCATATTGCCGGGCGTCGCCGAACCTACCCAGAGAGGATTGTCACCGCGTGGATGAAGTCGAGATCTATACCGACGGCGCCTGCCGCGGCAACCCCGGCCCCGGTGGTTGGGGTGTGTTGCTGCGCTACGGCCGGCACGAGAAAGAACTCTATGGCGGCGAGGCCGAGACCACCAACAACCGCATGGAGCTGATGGCGGCCATCCGCGCGCTGGAAAGCCTCAAGCGTCCCTGCCGGGTGCGTCTGACTACAGACTCGACCTACGTGAAAAAAGGCATCACCGAGTGGCTGCCCAGCTGGAAGAAGCGCGGTTGGAAAACGGCCGCGCGCAAACCGGTAAAGAACGCCGATCTGTGGCAGCGCCTCGACGAGGCGGTTCAGCGCCACCAGGTCAACTGGCACTGGGTCAGGGGCCACAGTGGCCACCCCGAAAACGAACGCGCCGACGAACTGGCCAACCGCGGCATCGACGAACTCTGAGGAGGCAGGGCATGCGACAGATCGTACTGGATACGGAAACCACCGGCCTGGAACCGTCGGAAGGCCACCGCATCATCGAGATCGGCTGTGTCGAACTGGTGGACCGCAAGCTGACCGGCAACAACTATCACCAGTACATCCAGCCGGACCGTGAAATCGATCCCGGCGCGGTGGAAGTACATGGCATCACCAACGAATTCCTGGCCGACAAGCCGCGCTTCGAGGATCTGGTCGATGATTTCATCGACTATATCCGCGGCGCCGAACTGGTCATCCACAACGCGCCGTTCGACGTCGGCTTCATCGACCACGAGCTGAAACTGTGCGGGCGCGGTGAAACGGTCAACGACCTGTGCGGTGTGCTCGACACGCTGGCCATGGCGCGCAAGATGCACCCGGGCCAGAAGAATAGCCTGGACGCCCTGTGCCGGCGCTACGAGATCGACAATTCACACCGCGACCTGCACGGTGCGTTGCTCGACGCCGAGATACTGGCCGACGTCTACCTGACCATGACCGGCGGCCAGGTGGCACTGCTGCTGGGCGGCCAGTCCGATACACAGGGCGCCGCCACGGTGACGGAAGCCGTTCGCCGGCTGCCCCCCGACCGTGAAACCCTCAGGGTGATCCGCGCCAGCGACGAGGAAACGGCTGCTCACGAGGCGCGCCTGGCCGCTATAGCCGAGGCCTGTGGCGGCACCCCCCTGTGGAAGAAACTCGAAACCCCCGAGCAAACGTAGGGTGGGGTGAGCGCAGCGAACCCCACCGTAGAAAAACAGCAGCGTATCCCACTCGGCACGCGCCAGGCGCCGGAATACATCGAACGGCCGTTCCTGGCCGGCCACCGGCAGCACGTCGCCGACCGTGCCGTACTGTCTGGGATCCACGGCTGCACGGCGCCCGGACAGAGCGCCCGGTGGTGAATCAGGCGCCGGTGACCTGATTCAGGCGCGCCTGGTCGTCGGGGGAGATGTCGATGATATGAAAACCGGTCCAGAACGCCCCTGTGTCATTGGCGTCCTGGCACCAGAGGCTTTCCACGCCCACCAGGATAGAGCTGTCACCCTCCGGGCTGTCGGGCAGGGGAACCCAAAGCTGCAGCACGGCACCGGCCTCGAAGGGGGTCGCGCTGACCAGCATCAGGCCGTCGTGAGACAGGTTGACCAGCTGCCCGATGACAGAGCCGTTGTTTGCATCAGTAACGTTCATGACCCGATGGACCTCGGTGCGGTGTTCTCCGCGTCGTTCCTGGAGTTGTTGTTTGGGTCGTGCCATGTTCTGTCGCCTCGCTGTCTCGGTGGGTCAGGCTGTTGCCGCTACATTACGGTCCAGCATACGGTGAATGGCTTTCAGTGCGCGGTCCACGAATGGTTTCTTGTCTGCGGCCACGATGCGCGCCGAACCGTTTATCATGGCCCGCGCCAGGTCGGTCATGGGGATGACGGCGGCCTTGACGCCCATGTGGTCGACGAACATGAAATTTTTGGTAACGCTGCTGCGCCAGGCCAGCTTGGCGCGCTGCACCGCGCCACTGCCCGGATCCGTGAAGTCGAACCAGGTGCCGAAGGCGACGGCCTTGAGCTGCCCGATCATGGCCTGTTCTTCCGGGCTGAGCGTCTGTCCGTCAGTCTCTTCGGACGCCGGCTCCGGCGCTTCCTCGGCGGCCGTCTCGTCGACCGCTGCCGGCGTGTCCCGGACCTCCCGCCGCATGGCGTCCTGCAGGCAGGCGGACAGTTTCCGCAGCAGTGCTTCCTTGTCAGCCTGCTGGGTGGCGCCCAGCAGGTTGCGGATGTCCTGCTGCAGGCTTTCCATGCCGGCCTCGCGTGTCAGCCGCTCGTCCTCGCTGGAGGGGGGCAGCGACCAGGCGCATGCCTGTTCGGCCAGGCCGACTGCGTCGCGCCAGGCCGCTCCCTGGTCGCCGGCGCTGTCGCGCAGCAGGATGAAGGTCAGTTTGTCGGTCCACAGCCTGTGCAGGAAATTCTGCGTCGCTTCCGGCAGCGGCCTGCCCCGCATCAGGGTGCGTATCGCCTTCTGGGCACGGTTCCGCGCGGCCTGCAGTTTCTCCTGCCCGTTGGCCGCTTCGGTGGTGCGTTTCTCCACCATTTCGGAGCGCCGTTTCAGCTCCGAGACGGCCTTGTCGAATTCGTCGACAAAGTCCTCGAAGATGTCGACGTTTTCATTGAAATCGAGCAGTACGCGGTCGACGATTTCCTTCATCTTGGGGAAGATGCCGCGTTCCAGCTGCTGTTCGTTGACCCAGTGGATGCCGGCCGCCGTCATGTCGTTCAGCAGGCGCCGCGCCGGGTGACTGTTGCGCGTGAAGAACTGGCGGTCGAGGATGGCGACTTTCAGCAGCGGCGTGTGCAGGCGGCTCAGCAGCGCCTTGACGATGTTGGGTACGTGTTCCTCCTTGAGCATGAATTCGAACAGCATGCCGACCAGGTCGATGACGTCGGTGTCCGCGGTCGGCACCTTGCGGCGGTCGATGGCACCAAAGATCTTTTCGCGTTCCTGCGCCATGGTCTGCTGCAGGTTCTCGATCAGGTGGGTGTCGATCTCGATGTTTTCGATGAATTCGCTGCTGCTGATGGTTGCCGCGCCGGCCCGGACCTGCGACTGTACCTGATCGATGGAGCCGACCAGCATGGCTTGCGGCGAATCCGCCGCGATGGCGCCCCCCGTTCCGCCGCCCGCCTGCGCACCACCGGCAGCGCCCCGCACGCCGCCACCGCCCGTTCCCGGCGCACTGCCCGCGGCCGCGCTGCTTGCAGTGTCATGAATGGGTGTCACCGTGGCGCGTGGATTATTTTCGCCGCTTGAGGTGGCGGCGCTGCCTTGACGGCGACCGGCCAGCAGTTGGCATATGACGCCAAACAGCTCGTCACCCAGCTCGCCACCCGGGTCGTCCGAGGTGGTGCCGTCGATATGCGGTGTGGTGTCGGCCATGTCGCGCGCCTCGTCGACGGCGTCCATCTCGGTGGCGACCGCCGTTATGCCATTGGGTGACTTCTTGATCTCGAATTTCAGGTTCGGCAGGATGCCAGCCTGGATCAGGCGCTCGTTGTATTCGGTGAACAGCCCGCCTGTCTGGCTCAGCACGTACTTGTCGAACAGCGCGATGAGCACGATGCGTACCTGCGTTTCCATCTCCAGTTCGTCGATGGCGACGCGGAATGCCTCGCCCAGCGCCACGGGCCCGGCCGGAATCTGCCCGTCGTCGATTGGTCCGCCATTGTTGATGACGGCCAGACGCTGCTTGAGGGCGTAGAGTCTTTCCTGCAATCGCCCCGTCAGCCTGGACACGGCATTCTTGATGGCAACCGATTCCTCCATGACATCGGTCCGCACCAGCGACAGGCCGCCGAATTCATTGTTCGCCCCGTTATCCGTGCCGGGTGGGCCGGATGCGTCGGGAAAGCGGTCGAAACCGTGGCTGACTTCGTGGAAGAATTTCTGCGTAACTGTCTTGTGCCTGCGGCGGATTTCGTTCATCGCTTCGAAGAACAGCGACTGTGCCTGGTTGCTCTCGGCTTTCCCGGCGAAATCGAGCAGCGCAATATCGGTATTCTCGAACATGCGCTCGATCAGTGGCGAGAGATGACTGACAGCCATTTCCCCGCAGTCATCGAGCAGCTTTCTGAACTGGGGTGCGATAACCATCCTGGTATCCGGTTCCATAAGATTTCCTGCGTGTTCAGCGCTATTCCCGGACTGTGCTTCTTCTGTCATCGGCCTTGACGCGGCCGTGCTTGAGGCCTCTGCGCCGACAGCCGTCGCCGGCAACCGAAAAAAACGCCGCCGGATGGCTGTAACTTGCTGTAACTTGGTGCATAATCGGTTGACATCTATATTTCGTCCAGCTAACGGGGTAAATCCAAATGCGAACCTCCAATAGCGTCTTCTGGGTGCTTGCAGGACTGCTGCTGATGAGCGCTTCAACCGTGCGGGCAGGCTGGGACGCCAATGCGGAGAACAAGGCAAGGGAGGCGGTCGCCGAGTTCAGGAAAGCCGACCCGGATCTGGAGGCGTTCTTCGACAACGCCTATGGGTATGCCGTATTTCCGTCTGTCGGCAAAGGTGGCATGGGTATCGGGGGTGCCTATGGCAGTGGCCTGGTATTCGAGCGGGGCAGGGTCATCGGGCGCACCAGCCTCACCCAGCTGACGATTGGTTTTCAGCTCGGTGGGCAGGTCTACCGGGAAATCATTTTCTTCAAGGACAAGGCGGCGCTGGATGACTTCAAGGATGGCAAATTCAAACTGGGCGCGCAGGTGTCAGCGGTAGCCGTGACGGTCGGCGCCTCCGCAGACGTGGGTTACTCGAACGGTGTGGCAGTGTTCACCATGGCCAAAGGCGGCCTGATGTACGAGGCCAGCGTTGGCGGCCAGAAGTTCAGTTTCGAGCCCAGATGAAGCCCCTTGCCCTGGCCAAACGACAGCTGCCCCACAGTCATGTCTGATACCGCCAAGCGCAGCGTTCCCTTCAACGTCATGCTGGGGCTGGCGGCGTTCGTGGTCGTCATCGCCGGCATGCGGGCGGCGCAGGTCATGATCGTGCCCTTCCTGCTGGCAGTGTTCATCGCTGTCATCAGCGCCCCGCCATTCCTTTGGCTGCAGCGCAAGCGGGTGCCGACCCTGGTTGCGCTGCTGATCGTGGTCGCCTGCATGGTGATCATCGGCCTTGGCATGGGAGCGTTGGTGGGAAGCTCGGTGGACGGCTTCTCGCAGGCGCTGCCATCCTACCAGGAACGCCTCAAGGGCGAGATCATGTCACTGGTCGGGTGGCTGCACAGTCTGGGATTCGACGTGTCCGAACGAGCTTTCCTCGATTACCTGGATCCGGGATCGGCCATGCGTCTGGCGTCGAGCATGTTGAAGGGGCTGGGTGGCGTGCTGACCAATGCCTTCCTGATTATCCTTACCGTGATCTTCATCCTGCTCGAGGTGTCCACCTTCGCGGACAAGCTGCGCAGTGCGCAGGGTTCACCGGAAACGTCGCTCAGGCACTTCTATACCATCATGGACAACGTCAAGCGCTACATGGGCATCAAAACACTGACCTCGGCGCTGACCGGCCTGCTGGTCGCGGCGAGTCTGGGTGTCGTTGGCGTCGATTTCGCCGTGTTGTGGGGGTTCTTCGCTTTTCTGCTTAACTTCATACCCAATATAGGTTCCTTCATCGCCGCCGTGCCCGCCGTGCTGATCGCGCTGTTGCAGCTGGGCACCGGCAGTGCACTGGTGGTGGCGGCCATCTACCTGGTGGTGAATATCGCCATCGGCAGCCTGTTCGAGCCCCGCCTGATGGGCAGCCGGCTGGGACTGTCGCCGCTGGTCGTGTTCATCTCCCTGGTGTTCTGGGGCTGGGTGCTGGGTCCGGTGGGCATGTTCCTGTCGGTGCCGTTGACGATAGCCGTGCAAATCGTGCTGGAGTCCAGCGATGACAGCCGTTGGCTGGCGATACTGCTGGGACCGGGTGGGGTCAGCGGCCCCGGGGAGCCCGAATAGGGTGCGGCCGGCCCGCGCCTCGACCGGCCCTTCATGATGACAATAAATCGGTTTATCGCGGCCGGATGCAGGGTGGAGGCCCTTGCCGCGCTTTGTAATTTGGTGGGCGGTACTGGGATTGAACCAGTGACCCCTGCCGTGTGAAGGCAGTGCTCTCCCGCTGAGCTAACCGCCCGACGCGAGGGCAAATTCTACGGCGGTGGCGGCCGGGGGTCAATCCGCGGCGGCTTTGTTACAATGCGCCCCTTTCCGTTCTGGAGTGGTTTCTGAGATGACCGTTCGTACCCGTTTTGCGCCCAGCCCGACTGGCTATCTGCACATCGGCGGCGCCCGCACGGCGCTGTTCTCCTGGCTGCACGCCCGCAAGCACGGCGGACGCTTCGTGCTGCGTATCGAGGACACCGATCTCGAGCGTTCGACGGCGGAATCGGTCAATGCCATCCTCGAGGGCATGACCTGGCTGGGGCTGGAGTATGACGAGGGTCCCTTCTACCAGACGAAGCGCTTCGACCGCTACGGCGAAGTCATCCGGCAACTGCTGGACAGCGGCCACGCCTACAAGTGCTACTGCAGCAAGGAACGTCTGGATGCGCTGCGGGCTAAGCAGATGGCGCGCAAGGAAAAGCCGCGCTACGACGGCCTGTGCCGGCAACTCGACAAGCCGCCGGCCGGAGACGCGCCCTATGTCATCCGCTTCCGTAATCCGGAAGAGGGCGAAGTGGTGGTCAAGGATCTGATCCGGGGCGAGGTGGTATTCAAGAATGCCGAACTGGACGACCTGATCATCGCCCGCACCGATGGTTCGCCGACCTACAACCTGACCGTGGTGGTCGACGACAGCGATATGAACATCACCCACGTCATCCGCGGCGACGATCACCTCAACAACACGCCGCGTCAGGTCAACATCCTGAGGGCGCTGGGCGTCGAGCCGCCTGTCTACGCCCATGTGCCCATGATCCTGGGTGCTGACGGCAAGCGCCTCTCCAAGCGCCACGGCGCGGTCAGCGTCATGCAGTACCACGAGGACGGCTACCTGCCGGAAGCGCTGATCAATTACCTGGTGCGGCTGGGCTGGTCGCACGGCGATCAGGAAGTGTTCTCACTGGAGGAGATGATCGAGCTGTTCGACATCAGCGACGTCAACAAGGCGGCCTCGACCTTCAATCCGGACAAGCTGCTGTGGTTGAACCAGCAGTATATAAAGGAAAGCGATCCGGCCCACGTGGCGCGCCACCTCAGCTATCACCTGGGCAAGCTGGGCGTGGACCCGGCGCCGGAGCCGCCGCTGGTGGAGGTGGTCAAGGCGCAGCGCGAGCGCGCCAGGACGCTGGTCGAAATGGCGCAGAACAGTGTGTTTTTCTACCGGGACTTCGAGGAATTCGACGAAAAGGCGGCTAAAAAGAACCTCAAGGCCGGCGCCCGGGAGGTCTTGCAGAGGCTGCGCCAGGGCCTGGCGGAACTGGAGGACTGGGTGCCGGAGTCCATCCACGCCCTGGTGGTGGCGACCGCCGAGGCACTGGACCTCAAACTGGGCAAGGTGGCCCAGCCGCTGCGGGTGGCCGTGTCCGGTGGCGCCGTTTCGCCGCCCATCGACCAGACCGTGTGGCTGGTCGGCAGAGAGCGTACTTTGTCCCGCCTGGACAAGGCGTTGGCGTACATCGACGCACGCGCCGATGCAGCCTGATTATTGACAGCCGCGGGCGGCTGTCGTAAAGTGCGCGCTTCGTTTTCGGGGCTATAGCTCAGCTGGGAGAGCGCTTGCATGGCATGCAAGAGGTCGGCGGTTCGATCCCGCCTAGCTCCACCAGACACGCGGGTCCCCGGGGCCTGCTCGCACTGTTCGGGGTGACATGGAACAGATCGGCCGCTACACGATCTATGCCGGCATCGTGCTTGTGGCGGTGGGGCTGATCGGTGGGTTCATGGCCATGTTCCGGGATGCCGACAGTGTTGCTGTGAACCTCCTGGTGCTGGTGCCGCTGGGGTTCGCCGCGCTGCTGACGGGCACGGTAATATCCCAGTTGTTCGCCGGCGGTCACAAGTAGTTTCTGTCCCCATCGTCTAGAGGCCTAGGACACCGCCCTTTCACGGCGGTAACAGGGGTTCGACTCCCCTTGGGGACGCCATCTTATTCCTGTTTTCGATCCCGATTCTGTAGTGAATACGACACTCCAGGGACTTGGGATCGAGCAGGATTTTCTCTGTGAGCGTTCCCAGGAGGTCTTTCAATGCCTCCCGGTGCACATGGTGGCCATGTCCTCCAGAACGCCGCTCAGAACGCGTCTGACATCCTTCTCGGTGATCTTTTTCAGGGTGTCCAGTGCTTCCTGTTCCCGCTCCAGCTGTGCAAGTTCGGCGGCCAGTGAAGTCCGCTGTTTTTCCAGCTTGTCGATCTCGCGCAGTGCCGGGGCGGGATCGTTGAGTCCGGCGGCGAGTTCCAGCATCCGCCCGATTTTGTCCGATATATTTTCGAGCGTGGCACGCACATCGTCTGCGGGTTGCGGTATCTCTCTCTGGTACTTTTCGCGCGCCTTTGCGGTAAGTTGTTTGATAAATTCATCGGATTGCATGTCGGCCTGAACCTGCCCCAAAACAGCCTCTTCCAGATCAGCTTTGGGAACCCAGCGGCTCTTTCCACCCTTGGGCGGTTTTGTCCGGTAGTGCCGCTTTCCATCACCGAACCAGGCGTCACCGGACGGGGTTTTGAGCATGCCACTCAACAGATAGTCGGCAGGTGTGCGGCGCTCCTTGCATTCGCGCTGTTTTGCTTCCAGTATCTGTAAAATCTGCTCAGCCTCTTCATCGGTGATCAGTGCTTCGTGGGTTTTGTGTTTGATGACCCACTCTTCCCTCGGGCGGCGTTTTTTGCCTTTCTTGTAACCTTTTCCACGCTCGAATGCAGCGTGGGTATTCCAGACGGTGTGGCCAGCGTAGACGAGAGCATTGTGTTCGATAGCATTCGCGCTGGAGGACGATATATCCAGCCCCAATTCCTTGATCATCGCCATTCGGGATCGGCCGGCTGCTCGGGCTTTGAGAAATCTGGCGATGAGTGGTGCTTCGTCAGAAGGAACCAGCTTTGACTTTGTAACAGGTTCACCATCTCGCACCGCCCCGGTAGCGATTTTTTCCAGCCGGTAGCCCCTGGGCGCGCGCCCACCGGCGCGGAAGCCCTGGCGCACATTCTCACGCATGCCAGCAAGTCCTTTTTCCCTGGACATTGACGAATGCAGCTCATCGAAGATCTCCATTACACCGATGATGACCGGGTCAATCAGCGGGTCGGCCTCTGGAATCTTTGAGTAGAGTATATGTATCCCAAGCCGCTCGGCTTCATGCTTGAATATCTGGGCTTTGTACCGACCCCGGTACAGTCTGCTTGTATCGACAACAAGCAAGTAGTCCCACCTGCGTACGCACATTGTCATTATACTGGCGAGGGTCACAGGCCTCGTGATTTAAGGATGCGTTTACATGTGCCAAATAGGCCTCCACCCGGACACTCAGGAAGGTGTATTGCTCTACAGCTTTTTCTTTCTTGTACGCCATTCAGGGGCGTTCATGCGGGCATTGCCAGCGGGGCGGCTAATCCATCCTGGAAATTCAGATCGCAAACTTATGCCTATGCTTTCCGAGCAAGCCAGAAAGACCCTAATAGCAGGAGACAAACAGCCACAGTCGCTTGTAATTGAGGGCTTTCCGGTTTCAGGTCGTGAGCCCAGCGGGCAAAATGCTCACAGTTCCATTTGAATAGATCATATTTTGTGCCCATGCGGCGGCGGGCTCTCTGGATCACTTCGTGGGGGCTGAGTGACCCGGGATAGCCGTGGACCTTTATGTCACCGCCATTGGCAAATTCGTGCGCCGTTTCTTCAACGACCTGGCCGGCCCGGCCAGAGCAGGAAATGATATAGGGGGTTCCTGAGCCCCGCCGATCGGATACCAGGCCAAAGTGAAGAAACGGACCAAATGGCACCGAGACGACCGTTCCTGGAAGTAGATGATTCATTTGAATAACTCCTTTACATACGAATAGATAGATGTAAAAATATATAATATGCATACATACATTAAATGTATATTTATACCTGTTGGGATATGGGAATGTCAACACAAGAATTAAAACCCGGAACAAGCTATCCAGCGGTGGTCGGTAGCGTTCTGGTTAAACTGCGTGCTCAGCGTGGTGTGCGCCAAGCCGATCTAGCTCAAGCTGTTGGGGTTACCCAAGCAACCTGGTCACGTATTGAGAACGGTTCATCTGCACTGACAATCGAACAACTGGGGCTGGCGGCATCACGGTTGGGGCTGTTGCCCAGTCAGATACTGCGGCTCGCCGAAGAAGCTGTCGACGAACTACAGCAGCGTGGTGTGCGTGTTGAGCAAACTAGAAATGCGGTTAGCCTTGATTCCGGCACCGCGTTAATTGGCGCGGCTGCCTTGGGTGCACTGATTGCAGCTGTTTTTCTTAAGAAGTGAGCTCGCCAGAGTGGTCGATTCTTGAGTGAGTTTTATGCGAAGCTGTCGCGCGCAGTCGCTAATTTGGAAACAAGGGGGCGGTCTGAGGCTATTTCACCTCAATTTGTAAGACGCGCGGAATCCTTTATGCTATTGATAGAAAAGAAGAAATTACGCATAATCCGCAAAACAGGAATAGGCGCACCTCCCCTTGGGGACGCCATATCTCCCTCTAACTCACTGAGTTATATGAAATAAAAGCCTCGTGTTTTCAGAAAGCACGGGGCTTTTTAACGCTTTGAATAGTCAGAACAAAATCCACAGCTTCGCGTCGCCCCGTCGACGCCATCTCACTCCCGACCGCGCAGGGTAATCTGCTGTTGACTTTACAGAAGCTGTGACAGGAATGTCCGTGCAGGTACAACAATCGGTGCACCAGGTCGTGCGAAACAATCGGCGCCAATGTACTTGCTGTCAAGTACCACCTGGAATGCAAAGGGTGCGTCGAGTTGCCGTTGAAAGTACTTCAGGGCAGGGCTGACCGACTCATCGTGTTGTTTTACCTCCACCAGAAACCACGGCTGCCCTTCGCGGGCGACGACGAAATCGACTTCGCGTTTTTCCTTGTCCCGGAGATAGCCGAGTTCAAATTTACCGAGGCCCATGTCGTTCCAGCCATCCACAGCCTTGAGAAGGTGGCAGGCGACGAGGGTTTCCATCTTGTCACCTGCATCCCTGATGGTAGCCCAGTCTCTCAGAAACCATTTGGGTTCCTTGCGTAATGACCGGGAAACATTCCTGAACCAGGGTCTTACCAGAAAACCGAGATGAAGGCTGACAAGAAGATCGACCCAGCGGCGGGCTGTGTCAATCGATATGCGGACCTGCTTTGCCAGCTTGCCGTAGATAAGCTGGTGTGCCGAGCGTTCTGCAAGGAGTTTGACCAATAATTCAAGCTGGTCAAGGTGCTGGATCTGGGTCAGGTCACGGATATCTTCTCTGACCAGTTGCTCCAGGCGCAGCGTTTGCCAGCGACGGCTGAAACGCGCATCGCGTTTCAAAAAAGGTTCCGGATAACCGCCGTGATTCCAGAGGGCGTCGAAATCCGCAGGCCTGATCTTTCGGGGAGGGCGAACGATCTGTTCGGTGTCGGGCAAATCCCGGTTCAGGATCTCGGCGACAGAGAAAGGGTGCATGTGGTACAGGAAATAGCGGCCCATCAGGCTGTCACCGCCGCGCCGGTAGACATCCATGCGGCTGCTTCCAGTCACCATGACGCGGGCCTGATCCGCATAGGTATCGAAGAAGCCTTTCAGGAATTGTTTCCAGCGCGGGTATTTGTGCAGCTCATCGAAGAGTAGTACGGGGGTGCTGGCGGACAATCGGTCCAGCTTGAAGTGCTCGATCAGTCTGGTCGGGCCAGCGAGGATCAGTTCCCGGTCGTCGATATTGTCCCAGTTGATGTAGACGTCAGCGCGGGCCCGGCAGGTGGTGGTCTTGCCAACCTGCCTTGGCCCACTGATGAATGCCATCTGCCGTTGTGTCGCCAAATGCTCGGCCAGAAGCGTGTCATATAGCCTGGATCGCGTCTTCATGGTTCGCTATTATCGATAGCATCGTATAATAGTCAAGATCATTATACGATCTATCGTGTAACAGACGGGGGGCGGCAAGAGCTGCTCCAGCAATACTGACGCTGACATTATTATGCGATGGGCTTATGCAATCTATTAACACGGCATACTTGGTTGCCGGGTTAATAAAAAAGGGAAGTCTCGCATGGCGCACAAAACGGGAATAGGTGCGCCTCCCCTTGGGGACGCCATACGCCAAAGGGGTTGTCATCGGGCAGCCCTTTTTTGTTGTCGTAAAAACGGAAACTTTTTGTGATTTTTCCCCCTGTTTTTCTCAGCAGGGGGGTGAAAATCAACCTCCAGGGTGCAGTGCGCCATCCGGTAACCGGTTGTATTATCAGTATTTTCTTGTTGACAGCCAGAGCGGGGAAGCCTTTACACGGTTTAAATAATTAGTATATTCAAATACATCGACATACTGGATTGGCGGACAGTCCACGGCGAATAAGAAAACGCCGTCGCCGAGGCGGCTACTGACGGGAATGCATCGGAATTCAACGCGCGGTC
>Ga0256830_1000344_pt1 | contig 39476 bp, 44 predicted proteins | sample 128326metaG_FD_190537 | JGI IMG/M metagenome (GOLD analysis project Ga0256830, IMG submission 190537) | Hydrothermal vent microbial communities from Lau Basin, Pacific Ocean - 128-326 | ecosystem: Environmental > Aquatic > Marine > Hydrothermal vents | place: Pacific Ocean: Lau Basin | collected...
GCGCAAAAGTCAGAGTAAAGCTCAGAACCCCGGGTATGCCCGTGATTTTCAGGTTACAATCAGACTAACTTAAATGAGTTAAAAAGATGCTGGCTCCAAAACTCTGATATGCCTGAAAAAATGGTGTGAACGTCAGGAGCGCTGTCTACAACGCATGTGTACGGCATCTCAAAATCCAAAATCAATGAGTTTTTCTCAGCAGGTAATACCACTCCTTTTTGTTTTTACCTTTGATGGAATCAATAACCTGAAGTTCATCAAAATTCATCTCCCTTTCTTTTGAGACAAATACAATATTCCTGTCTTTTTTCAGCCTTGGAAGAAATCTGTTCAGGGCTTTAAGTGCATCTTCAGGCTCAAGCGTCATATCACACAGAATCAAATCCAGCTCTGGCAGTAGAGAGATGTCAAAGGTGAAGGCATCTGCAATGAAAATTTTAACGTTCTCTTTCTCACTTTCTATTTTCCTGAGCTCTCCTTCGAACTCCATGCTGTATTCGATGCCAAAAACCATTTTTGCTTTTTCACTTGTGTAGAGCAGAAATCCACCTGCACTGCTTCCAAGATCAAGAACAACTTCATCTCCGGTAAAGAGATTCCATAGAGCATCCAGCTCCATTAACTTGAAGTATCCTGCAGGATAGCTCCCTGTAAGAACATCTATCTTCTCGTTTCCTTTGACATCATAAGATGGCTTAACCTTTTTGCCGTTTACAAGCACAAATCCCTTTCTGATTGCTGTTTTTGCTCTGCTTCTGCTTTCAAAGTAACCTTTTGCATACAGCCATTCATCAATCCTCATCCCAGAATAACCTCATGTCTTTTTTTACTGCAATTTTCTTACTTTCTGATTTCTCTGTCCACCTTATCCATTCCGCTGGAGCGTTTTTGCTCATGCCGCCATGACTTGTAAGTCTTTTTCTGACCCTCATGAGTATCGGTGTATTCACAGCAACTCCAGCAACAAGAGCCTGACCTTTTGTCAACCCCGGCAGTTCATCAATCATCTCCTTTCCTATGCTCTCAACACTCTTCTTTATGTTCTCCTGGTCCGCTGGATTCACGATTCTCATGATTATCTGGGTCATGCACTGGCTCAGGATGTCGCTGTCAATCTTGGAGGGCCTCTGGCTTATGAGACAAACTCCAAGTCCAAACTTTCTCCCCTCACTGAGAATTGTTCTGAGAACATCATAACTTCTGGAGTCTCTTGATGCAAACCTGTGAGCTTCTTCAATGATGGTAAAAACAGGATACTCAATCTTTTCTCCCTGATTCCCCTTCTCAGCATTGATTCTTGCCTTTAAAATTCGTTTCATCATCGCAGACACAAGAATCTCCTGCTCAAGGTCACTTAATTCAGTTAGCTGAAGTATGCTTGCCTGTCCTGGCTTGAGCAGAGTTTTAAGGTCCATGTGTCTGTAATCGTCTATCAGATCCATGTCCCTGAGATACCTCCTTATCCTCCATATCAGACCGTTAGCTGTGCTTTCTGCCAAGCTCTCAGAGTCTCTGAGCTCTTCAAGCCTCTCTATAATATCGGCAGCCGTGAAGTGTCCCTCAGACAATTCTCGATAAATGGAATTCAGTGTAGCCTCCATCTTCTCACTCAGATTTGGAAGAAGATTTAGCAGTTCATCATACTCAAGCTCGCTCAGCCTGAGCTTTATGTCATTTCTTGAGAAAATTTTAACTGAGGGCCTGTAATCGCCCTCTGTGAACTCCTGAATTCCTTCCACCTCTCTGAGCGTGTGGTACTCACCATGGGGATCAAAAACAAGAACACAGGCTCTGTTGTATGATTTGAGCAACTCTTCGACAATTACTCCTGCAAGATAGCTCTTCCCGCTTCCAGTTCCTGCAAGAATGGCCAGATGCTCGCTCACAACAAGAGACGTGTCGAGTACAACAGGGATGTCCTCTTCTCGGTTAAGAATGTATCCAGCGTGAATGCAGCCCGGTTCACCTTTCTTTTTTTTCATCAAGGCCTGTTCTATAATCTCTTTCTCTGCAAGCCTCACCTTCATTCCAGGTTTTGGTGGTATCCTGGGATTGACAAATCCCATCGCCTCATCGTGATAGCCGAGAATCGAGGCTGTGATTTCGTAGAGATCAAAGTCCTTTCTGACTATCCCTATTGCCTTCAGAATTCTCTCCGGCTCAATGTCAGGGTTTGAGAGGTATACATCAGGAAACTGCCTCACAGGCTTTCTACCCGTTATCCTGCATAGCACTTTCTTTCCATTAAGCTCGTAGTATACAAACTCTCCTGCTTTGAGCTTCTCATTATCGGGAGAAATAAATCTGAATTCATCCTGTCTGTCTGCCGGTCCTTTAACAAGCCCGATTGCACTCATATGTCCACCTCTCTGAGAAGACTGTACTCGATCTCAATCAGAATCATTTCAAGGATGTCTTTCTGGTCTGGAACTATACTCATGAGTCTTCGGACAACATTTCTTGCCAGATCTCTGTCTTTTTTTATCAAAAAGGTGAGGTATGGGATTCTGATCTGATTATCCAGCGTGTGAATTTCGGCAATTTCGTCATTATCCATCACCTGAATCTCCTCTCCGATTCTCACCATTCTGAGAGGGTCGCTTCCATCAATGCTCATAAGGGCATAGAACTTCGTGTAAGTTTTTGCCTCAGTAAGATCCGGCATGAACTCCTTTATCCTTTCAATATCAGCCTTTCCCAAGTATCTGGATATTTCATCTTCCTGCTGGTAAACGTGAGAGCTCAATGAAATTATATCCCCAACCCTGACGAAGGTTCCAATCTCCATTTCACCCTCTGCCTCAAACTCCCTGACAGAGTCAACCTTAACCACCCTCATTCAATCACCTTACTTATAAATTTGAACGATATCCCCATACTCTTGAGAGCTCTTAAAAATGCACTCTTCTCTCTTTCACTAATTTTAGCATAAGAATGGGCCCTTTCAAGTATGTATGGGTAGGCATTTGTTGATCCGAGCCTGGATTCAGCATACACAACCTCAACTATTTCATCGATTACATGCTCACACCATTCAGGTATTTCTATTCTGGCAGGCAGAAATGGGGTCAATTTAAAGTACAGGGCCTTCAGTGGTGTGTCCGTGTTAAGGGGGCTCGTGAACTCGTAAATCTCAAGATAATCCGAAAGAACCATTGAATCGTATATGCCGAAGCCCAGGTCTCTTGTAAAACTTCTGTCAACATACCCTATTACAGGAATTTCAAGCCTTTCCGACTTTTTTAAAAGGCTTTCTATTTCCCTCTGATAGGCTTTCTTCAGAGCTTCGCTCAGTTCTGCTGTGTAAAGAGCCCTCAGACTTCCATCAAAGAAGGCTATGTCAGCTCTCTCTAAATTGTCCTTCATCACCTCGATCTCAAGTCTGAACCTTTCAAAGTCTATGTTTGTGTCCGAGACCACCTTACTTCTGTGAAAGACCTGAAATTCTCCCTTTCCATGATGCAGAATTATTCCTGCAGCCTGTACACCACCAAAAGGTATTCCAAAATCTCTCAAAGGTTGAAGCTGGCTCCCATCAACTCCGAGAACTTTCAGATCGTCAAGAATCTGAAACTCGTTCATCCTTCTGATTTTTCTCTTTTGAACCTTAACCTCAAATTTCTCAGATTTGAGTTTTCTTATTTTCTCCACATACACATCTATGTTTTCAAAAAGCCTTCCGTCAAGGCTCATACCACACTGACCCCATTCTCTTTCCTCACTCTGATTGCATTCTCCACCATCTCCTCAAACGTGTCATCATGGCTTATAACAAAAATCTGCCTGAAGTCCTTTATTCTCGAGATCTGCTGGGCAAAATTTCTTCTCTTTTCAACATCCATGTTCTGGGTTGGCTCATCAAAGAATATCACCGGAATGGATGAGAGGAATTTAAGAAGTGCAAGCCTGACGGCCAATGCAGAGACCATCTGCTCTCCACCACTCATCTGCCTGAAATCAATCTCTCTCCCCATATACTTTGCCCTTATTCCAAAATCCTCTGAAAGTTCGATCTGCCACGAATAGTCATCCATTATCTCACAGAAAATTCTGTTTGCCTCCACTGAAATTATTCCAGCATAAACCCTTGTAAGCTCAGGAACGGCTTTTCTGAAGAGATCTCTCAGATCTCTGAGAAATTCAAGCTTTTTTTCAAGATTTTTCAGCTCATTTCTAAGGTTGGTAAGCCTTTCCCTGTCCATGATCATCTGCGATATCTCTCTCTCAAGTTTGGTGATCTCCCTCTTAATTGCCTCCATCTCACCTGAAATGCTGCTGATCATGGATGATAATTCCTCTTTGAGTTTCTCAGTTTTCTCATGATCTCTTTCACTGTATTCTGCAGAAAGTTCGCTCAGATTTTTTTCAATCCGACTGATTTTTCTGATCGTTTCCTTAATCTCACCTTCAAGTCCTATGATTTTTTTCTCAACATCCTCTCTTTTTTCTGTTTTTTCAGAAAGTCTCACATACATCTCATACTCCGGCCTTAACCGATGCATCTCTTTTTCTATTCGGGATTTTTCAGACTTCAGATTCTCGTACTCCTGTATGATCTCATCAGAGCCGTCAAGCTCCTTTCTGATTTTCTCCAGTTTTGCAATCATTTCTCTGTATTCTGCTGTATATCTTTTGAGATCATTCAGTTTTCTTGAAACAATGGCAAATTTCTCTTCACTTCCCTCAACTGATTGAAGATCCTTTTCAAGCCTTGATTTTTCCTTTTCAAGACTTTCAATCTTTTCAACCCTCTTTTTCAGTTCTTCAAGTTTTTTCACCTTTTCATCAATTTCGGTCTCAAGCAGCGGAAGTCTTTCTGCCACAGTAGCAAGTGATGAAATTCTCTTCTCTATGTCCTGCCTGACTTTATCCATCTTTTCAAGCATTTTGAGCCTATCCCGTAGCTCATCAAGCTTTTCTGACATCTCTGCTATTTCTGAATCGTATTTTTCTTTCCTGTCGGCTATTCTGTCGCATGGCTCATCCAGTATGGGACATGCCGCTTCCTCAACTGATCTTCTCAGAGCTTTTAAATCCCCGATCTTCTGTTCAATTCTCGATATAACTTCTATTGTTCTCCTTCTCTTCTCATCCACACCTCTAAATTTTTCGAGCCTTTTCCTCAGCCTTTCAAGTTCCTGCTTTGCAGATCCTGCAGATTTAATTTCATCCTCACCTGTTCTGATCTCTTTTTCAATCCTTCTGATAAACTCTTCAAGGGTTTTTTTCTCAGCCAATGCTTCATTGATCGTTCTAATCCTATCTCTAACTTTTTTTTCTTTCTCAGCCTTGACTCTAAGTTCTTTGTAATCTTCGACCTCTTTTCTGAGCTCTGAAATCTCATGTTTCAAGAAGAGAAGCTTTTCCCCAATCAAATCATGCTCTCTCTTTTTCTCATTTATGGAATTCACAGTCTTTTCAAGAGTGTCAAGCCTTTCCCCAACTGTTTCCATTGCTTTTTGAAGTTTCTGGTATCTGATGTAACTTTCTTTCAGTTCTGAAAGTGCTTTTTCAGCTCTTTCAATTTCAGCTTTTTCTTCCAGAAGTTCCTTAAGCCGTCTGTCAAGCATGTTCTTTCTGCTTTCAAGAAGTTCTCTCTCATTTTTGAGATCCGATATCTTTTCCCTGATTCTGTTCAGTAAATCGAGTCTCTCCCTGACCTCACCAAGTCTGCCTTCAATTTCTTTCTTACTCCTTTTCAGCTCATCAATTCTATTTCTTTTTTCCGAGTGCTCTTTTTCCATCCTTTCAAGCATTTTAAGCCTTTCCTCTATTCTGGATATTTCAATCTGAATCTCATTTATCCTGGTTTCAAGAAAATTCTGGTATTCTCTGCTTTTTTCAAATGCTCTGTCATACTTCTCAATTCCAAGAAGAGGTGAAAATACAGCCTTTCTTGATCCGGGAGGCAGAAGAAAATGTGCTGTTACGTTCCCCTGATTTACACCTACAGCATTCTCAAATATGACTTCGGGATCCATTTCAAGCCTGAAGTGCTCCATTATCCATGATCTAACATCTCTGACTCCTTCAGCAATTCTGCCAAGTTCCACATCCTCAACAAAGTATTCAGACGTCTTTCCACCATCAATCCTCCTGACAATCCTGTAAATTCTCCCATCAGAAGGGCTTTCAATTCTTACTCTAATCTCAGCCCTTCTTTCCCCTCTCCTTACAAAATCAGATATGCTGTATGGCAGATGATTGAACAGAACAAAGCCTATGGCTTCAAGAATCGTTGACTTTCCAGCTCCATTCTCTCCAATGATTCCGTTGAGTCCCCTTGTGAACTCAATTTTCTGTGCCCTGTAGCTCTTTATGTTTTCCAGGTAAACTTCAAGAATCATTTAGCCTCCCACCATCTCCACTCCTCTTCATCCTCCTGACTTTCACCTCTCCCGCCATCATCCTCAACTTGTGATTCTTTTTTAACCTCCTTCAAAGCATCTCTCATTTTTTCAGATAGTATGTCTGAGATCAGTGCATCTGCATCTTCAGTATTTCCGGCAGAGAATATCTCTCTTAACCTCAGGACCTCCTCACTCATGTCCTCATACCCCATTCCCTTAAGGATTGAAGAGATAACATTTCTCTCAACCCTTATCCTGTCTGAAAGATTTACATTTACAGCCTGAAGAACTCCCGAAGCATAGTTCACCTGAATTCTCAGTACCAGCGGGTCAAAAATCTCTCTTGCAAGCTTTTCAACCTTTTCCCTGTCAATGTTCTTTTCTGCATTGATTCTCACATGAACAATTTCACCTGCATTTCCTTTTTGTTTCAGAAATTCGTCTCTGATCCTTGAATAATCTGAAAAATTCACATTGACAATCCTGAAAGTTCTCGGAGTGTAAAAGGAGCTCTCATGGGAGTAATGTACACCATCATCAATTTCAGCAATAAAAATACCTCTTTTAAATGAGTATTCGCTCAAATCACAGCTCTCAAGACTTCCCGGGTTGAATATGAAGTCATTCTCAACATACATTTTGTGGATATGACCAAGAGCAACGTAATCGATTCGATCTCTGAACCGGTAAAGATGGGATGAGTTTATGCAGCCATACATGTCAATGTATCCTTCAATTCCAAAATGAGACATGAAAATTGTATTTTCACCCTTTTCAACTTTCATCAGAAAGTCCTGAATTATTTGCTCGGTAAGCATACCGTAATATTTAAGCCCGTAAATTCTTGCATCGCCAATTTCAAAGTAAGAGCCTCTCTTCCCATCCCATTCTTCCACAACAGGTTTTCCATTGTCAAAATGGGGCTTAAGATTTATCAGATGTCCTTGACTGCTGAGATAGTCTATCCAGGTATATCTTTCCCTGAAATATGTTGAATCGTGGTTTCCTTCAATGGCTATAACCGGAACGTCACATTTTTCCAGAACAAGAACTGCCTGCGCAAGAGTCACAGGATCCATTTCGCTTTTCTTGTGGAAGAGATCTCCGGCAACAAGAATAAAGTCCACATTTTTCGAAAGCGAGAACTCAACAGCTCTTTTGAAGGCATTGGCAAAGTCAATTGCTCTCTCCTCACTGCCATACTGCCTGTACCCGAGATGTGTATCAGCAATATGTGCAAACTTCACATCGATCTTTAATTGAGAAATAATATTTACCATTTCCCCTGAAGGGAAAGTAAAACTGACGGAGAGAAAATATTGAAAAATTAAAGCTCTGCTTCAAAATCATCCACAGTATATGTGAACTCCATGAAACCTCTGTTTTTCAGGACCTCTCTCGCCAGAACCCAGTAAACCAGTGCAAGAGCCTTCCTACCTTTGTTATTTGTTGGGATAACAAAATCAATATTTGCAATGCTGTTGTTAGAGTCGCAAAGAGCGATGACAGGGATCCCTATATCTGTTGCCTCATCTACTGCCTGAGAATCGATTGCAGGATCTGTTACAACCACTATTTCTGGCTCTCTGTATTCCTGAATTGCTGGATTTGTCAGTGTTCCTGGAACGAACCTGTCTATCACAAAATCTGCCCCTGTAACCTTTGCAAACATTGTAACAGGTTTCTGTCCGTACTGTCTGGCCGCAACTGCCAGTATCTTGGATGGCGGGTATCTTGCAAGCATCTTTCCTGCAAGTTTCAGCCTTTCATCCAGAATTCTTATATCCAGGACGTAAAGGCCATCTGGTCTGACCTTGTAGATGAATCTCCTCATGTCCCCCGTTTTTACCTGGGTGCCTATGTGAACTCCGGCAGCGAGATATTCGTCTGGAGGGATCAGGTACTCATATCCCTCTTCAGCCTCCCTTATCATTCCTTCTCTCTCTTTCACCATTTTCACCACCTTATTTCAGCCATTCTTGACTCTATCATCTCCTCAATCCTGATGAGTTCGTTGAGCTTTGCTGTTCTTTCCCCCCCAACCACACCAGTTTTTATTAATGTTGCGTTGAAGGCAACAGCCAGATGAGCAAGAGCTGAATCCTCTGTCTCTCCACTTCTGTGAGAAACAACAACATCACATCCACTTCTCCTTGCGAGGGAGACAGCATCTGCTGTATCCGAGAGTGTCCCTATCTGGTTGGGCTTTATTAAAACAGTATTTATAGAGGAGAGCTCAACTGCCTTCTGGATTCTTCTTACATTTGTCACAAGGAGATCGTCTCCACAGATCATTGCCTTGACCTGAGATGTTAACTCGGCAAATCCTTCAAAATCATTTTCATGGAGTGGATCTTCGACGTAGAGAAGATTGTACCTGTCCACAAGCTCTGCAATGCGCTGAATCTGTTCCTCTCTGCTGAGCTTTTTGTTTTTGTAAACATAACACTCCCCATCATAAAGTTCTGTGGCAGCAACATCAACCCCAATTCTGATCTCCACACCATGCTCATCCTTAATCCTCGTGACCGCCTGACTTAAAATCTCAAAGGCCTGATCATCTGTTATCTGAGCAGCCCATGCTCCCTCGTCTCCTTTTGCAAAGAACAGCCCCCTCTCCCTTAATATTTTTTTGATTTCACCATGGACTCTTGTGTTTATATACTGGGCCTCGAAGAATGTCTTGGCTCCAGTGGGAATTATCAGAAACTCCTGAATATCTGTTGATCCTTCAGCATGTCTTCCTCCACCTATGACGTTTCCGAGTGGGTAGGGGAGAGTTTCAGCAAAAATGCCAGAGAGATACTGAAAAAGTGGAATCTTAAGTGATCTTGCGGCAGTTTTTGCGCATGCCATGCTTGCAGTTATGGCAAAATTGCCGCCGATGCCTGAGAAATTCTCTGTTCCATCCTCCTCTCTCAGGACCCTGTCTATTTCCCTCTGATCATATACGTCAAGACCAATAAGAGCTCTTGAAATCCTTTCTTCTATTTCATCAATTTGAAAGGGGTCAACGGCAACTGCCTCCTCACTGCCAGTTGAGGCACCTGCCGGTGCGATTGCCCTTCCTGAGAAGCCCTCTGCAAAAACCTCACACTCAACTGTCGGGTTGCCTCTGCTATCAAAAACAATTCTGTAAATAACATCCTCAATTATCATTCAATCCACCTCAGAACAGGTCGTGTCTCTGCAACCAGACAAAGGCATCTCTCCTCCTCCTTACGGTTATGGGAACTGCACCCCTTTCAAATTCCTCCTTTGCAATGTCAAGTGGATTTTTTGCAGTCGTTTCAATGAGAACAGGTGCCCCCATTGCAATCTGCAATGCTCTCGCACCGATAATCCTTGCTTTCTCAAATCTTGTATATTCAAACGGAAATATTTTTTTCAAATATCATCACCCCTTTTAGTGGGGCCGCCGAGATTTGAACTCGGGTCACGGCGTCCCGAACGCCGCAGGATAACCAGGCTACCCCACGGCCCCATGATACCGAGCAAATTCCTTCAACACAGACTTGTAAGTCAGAAACATCCTTCTGCAGCAGTATCTCGTCACTCCAATCTCGTCAAGAGCTTCCTTTGGTGATTTTCCTGAATCGATCAATTGCTTGTAATCCTCATATTTGTGGGCTATAACGGCACCGCATGTGAAGCATCTAACCGGAAACATGGAAAGTTCACCTGTATGATGTCTGTCTCCTCTTTCTTGCCCCTCTTCCACCCTGTTTCTTTGGTTCCTTTCTTCTCACATCGTTGACAAGAAGAGTTCTGTCGTACTCGAGAAACATCCTTTTGAGCTCCGGATCCCCTGAAAACTCAAGCAAAGCTCTTGCAATTGCTGTTCTTACAGCTTCAGCCTGACCCATCACTCCACCACCCTCCACCTTTACATCAATGTCAACATGATTTGCGAGGTCCTTTGCGATCATCAGAGGCTCCATTATCTTGAATTTTATCATCTCAGGCTGAACGATCTCAACCGGGACTCTGTTTATTCTTATTCTTCCTTTCCCGGGCCTTGCAGTTGCCCTGGCAACTGCTGTCTTTCTTTTACCGCTTGTTACAATAACCTTCATGCTCCCACCTCAAAACCGAGATATCTGCTTACATCCTCAAGGAAAACATATCTTTCAGACTTTGAAACCCTCTCGTACAGTGCCTCCTCAACCCTCTCAAACTCTCTGCCCTTCAGCTCATCAGGAATGCCAATGAAAACCCTGAGCCTCCTGAAAGCCTCCCTACCTCTTTTTGTTTTCCATGGAATCATCCCCCTGACAGTTCTCTTGAATATTTTCTCAGGGTGTCTTGGAAAGTAAGGGCCCTTTTCCTTGCTACCTCTGTCGTACTTCTCCTTGTATCTTTCAAACACGTTTTCAGGATTTCCGGTAATGATTGCCTTTTCAGCATTCACAACAACTATCTTTTCCCCCTCAAGCAGTCTCTTTGCTATGTAACTTGACAGTCTGCCAAGAATATGTCCTGAGGCATCTATAACCCTGTACTCATCACCGAGAGTCTTCAAAACCCTCTCAATGTTTACACTCATTCAACCACCTCATACAATAATCCTGACCTTCTTTCCCCCAGGATTCTGTTTTACTGCATCAAGAAAGCCTATGCACCTGCCTCCAGCTCTCTCTATCTTCTCCCTTGCACTCCCGCTGAACCTCCATGCTGCAACTGTCAAAGGCTTCGAGAGCTCCCCTGATCCGAGAACCTTTCCCGGGACAAGAACCATTTCTCCCTCTCTGCCGTATCTCTCGAGCTTCCCAACATTGACCTCTGCATAATTCCTGAGAGGTTTTGCAAGTCTTTCTGCAATCTCCTTCCACACCTTCGCGTCATTTTCAGCAGATGCCCTCAGCAGATCATCTATCAGCCTGACAAGGTTTGGATTTGTTTTTCTCCTCTGCAATCTCCTTATCCTGCTCATCTCCAATCACCATTACAGCCAGCCTTTCAGCCTGATGGTAAGGTTATTTAAAAGTATCTGCCAGAAGAGGGTTTCGAAATATAAGGATTGTGTTGGTGTCAAATTGTTCGGTAATTAAATCTGCTTCATCCCATGCACGTCTTCATACCACGCCACAAAGGCCAGTGTTTCCTTGATAATTTCCAGAGATGCTGATTTTCTCGATGCAGTCAGGAATGTAATCAGAATATCTTGCAGATTTACCTTCAGAATTTTTTAAAATCCATACAGAGGCAGCACAATAAAAAATTAATAGATCTGCCAACAACAAATAAATGTGATAACAGGAATCGGTCCTGCTCTTGTCGACAGAATATGCATGATTGATGAGTTCCCTGAAAGAGGTGGACATGCTGTTGTCAAAAAAGTGGAAAGACATGCAGGCGGTGCTGCGGGAAATGTTATGTTCGGACTTGCCAGGTTCGGGGTTAGGACAAGATTTGTCTCCACAATTGGAGATGACGGTGACGGAATCTTCTACAGAAATGAAATGGAACGAGCTGGAGTTGAGTGCTTTTTCATGATCGTGGAGGCAGAAACTGGCAGGGTTGATGTTTATGTCGACAGACATGGGGAGAGGACTTTCTTTGTTTATCCAAACGCATCAGGAATGTTCTATCCATTTCTGAGAGAAAGAGATTACAGATGGGGGGAGTTCTTCTATCTCGATCCATTTCCCTCTGATAAAAGCCTTGAGGCTCACATTGAAATAGCAAGAAATGTCAAGAAGTTCAACAAAAGGGTGATCCTCAATCCGGGATACCCTTACTCAAGACTCGGGATAGATGGTTTGAGAGAGCTTTTGAGACATACAGACATTATTTTCCTGTCTCAGGATGAATACGAGATGCTTAAAGGGGCTGAAAAATTTGTGGAGCTTGCAGTAATAACAAAGGGCTCAGAGGGGAGCATGGCAATAAGAGATGGGGAAAAGATTCACACCAATGCCTTCAGGGTCAGGGTGGTAGACACAACAGGAGCGGGGGATGCATTTGCGGCAGGTTTTCTCTACGCCTACATGAAAAAATTTGATCTTGAAACGTGCCTTCTTGCCGGAAACTTTGTTGCAGGATACACAATACAGAAAATTGGAGCGAGAGCCTTTCCAGAAAAAAGAGAAATTGATGATTTTTTGAGGAATTACTCAAAATGATCCAGTGAAGAGTTCAGAAAGCTCCCCTCATACTTTCTGAGAATTCCAAACCTGTAATCGTCCAGAATCACCTCCTTCACAGCGTCAACAGGAACGTCAAGCTTTATCTCCCTGGTTCTCCCATATCTTCCCTTTGATATCACTATGGAGTTTATTATTCCCAGCATGTCAAGCTCAGATATCAGATCGCTGACTCTCCTCTGGGTTAGAACATCCATTCCGATCTTTCTGCAGAGGGATCTGTAAACTGCAAAAACCTCTCCAGTTGTGAACTTTCTTTTTCCACTGTTGTTCAGGAGGATCATGGCATAAAGCACGATCTTGCTCTGGTTAGGCAGGGTTTTGACAGCCTCAACAACATGGTCGCATTCCATTTTCCTTACCGCCTCCCTGACATGCTCCCTCGTTATCTTCCCTTCCTGGTTTGATTCTGCAATCTCCCCGCTTATTCTCAGGAGATCCAGAGCTTTTCTCGCATCTCCATGCTCATGAGCTGCCAGGGCGGCACAGTATGGAATTACACCCTCATCAAGCACACCATCATAAAACGCAAGCTCTGCCCTCTGGGCGAGTATGTCTTCAAGCTGTGTGGCATTGTATGGAGGAAATACTATCTCTTCCTCGCTTAGAGAGCTGAGAACTCTCGGATCCAGGAAATTCTTGAATTTCAGATCGTTTGAAATTCCTATCAGACTAACCCTGGCATTGTTCAGTTCAGAATTTATCCTCGAGAGATTGTAAAGCACATCATCCCCTTTTCTGACAAGCTTGTCAATTTCATCCAGTACAATGATTATGGTTTGATCCTTCCTGTCTATCGCATCCTTCAGCTCCTCGTAAACCTGATCTGTCGGCCACCCGGTCATCGGAACGTTTTTGCCGAGAACCTTTGCCAGAGTGGCAAGAACACGGTACTGGGTGTCTATTATCTCACAGTTCAGATAATGAACGTAGCAGTGTGCATCCATCTTTTTTCCGGCATCCTCAAGCTGTCTCCCCACGAATTTTACAGTAGCTGTCTTTCCCGTTCCGGTTTTCCCGTATATGAGTATGTTTGACGGGGTTTCTCCCTGCAGTGCAGGAAGGAGAATGGATGCAATTGATTCAATCTGCTCCTTTCTGTGGGGCAGGTATTCAGGGGTGTACGAGTGCCTCAGAACATCCCTGTTCTTGAAAATCTTCGGTTTTCTGAGCATTTTCTCGAAAATATTACTGTCAATCATAGAAACACCTCTGAATCAAGAAGTATTTTACCTACCACACTCATCTTTAATAATTTTTTGATTCCCAGCGCCTAAACATTCGAGGATTTTTAATTTAAACCCTTTTATCTGGAAAATTTATTTAATGTCTCAGCCTCCTCACCACCTCCACTATCCTCGGCATGACCTCTCCAGCCTTCCCATGAATTACAACATCAAAAATACCATCAGCATGGGTTCTCTCCGTGTTCACAATAATGAGCCTTGCACCTGATTTCTTTGCATAAATGGGCAGATTTGCAGCAGGATACACCACAAGAGATGATCCAACCACAATGAATACATCACATTTTCTGCTTTCTTCTATTGCCGAGGCAAGCACATTTTGAGGCAACTGTTCACCGAAAAGCACAACTCTTGGCTTTAGATAAGGACTTCCACAACTGCACCTCACATTCTCATCCCTCTGGAGAATTTCCTCAATATCATCCCATCTGTAGGTCTTTCCGCAATCAAGGCAATCAACCATCTCCATGGATCCATGAAGCTCGTAAACAACCCTGCTTCCTGCTCTCTGATGGAGCATATCAACATTTTGTGTGATAACTGCCTTCACAATCCCCATCTTTTCGAGCTCTGCAATCCCATAATGGGCCGGATTCGGATGAGCCTTTTTCTTCAGTAAAAGCTCTTTTGAAAAATTCCAGAATGCATCAGGATTCCTTCTGAACCCGGCTATTGATGCTACCTCCTCAGGATCGTACCTCGACCACAGCCCATCTTTTCCTCTAAAGGTGGGAACTCCACTCTCAGCAGACACTCCGGCTCCGGTAAAAACAACCGCATGTTTTGCATTTGCAATTATTTCTCCAGCCATCTGAATTTTTTCATCAATTCCCCACATTGATCGAATTTATTCAGTTAAAATTTATAACTATTTTGAGATTGAAAAAAGAGCTATTCTTTCCCTCACAAGAAGGTCAAGTTTTTCCCATCCTGTTATTTTTATTTCTTCCTCTTCAATACCATAAAACTCAGCAATTCTTCTCAGCTTTTCCCTGTCTGTTTTCAGGACACTGCATTCTCTGAAATTATGGTCATGGAGGAAATCCTGACATGGGCTAAGCTCCACAACAACAACCCTGTTTAAGCCTTCCTTAAGCCCTGCCCTGACAGCCTGATTTATCTGCCTTGTTGCAGAAAAATGGAGTAAAATCTCCATTGAAAGATTCTTCGAAACTCTCTTTCCCCTTTTCCACGAGTCTGTTGCTTTTCTTACAGCAAACTCAACAGTATCGGTGCTGAGCACGTAGTCTGCATCGATAAAAACACATCCTTCAGGGATTTTTTTCAGAAAACTCCTGAGATTCTTTACCTCAATTGTCCCGCAGTGCAGATTCATAAAACCCTTGTAACAGACTCCATTCTTATTCCCCTGTCAGTTATGTCATACCTGAATATTGACTTCGGAACAAGGGTTCTCTTGAGCTTTATGACCTTGAGTCTTCGCTGTATCTCAGTCTCGGCCTCCCTTATGCTGAGCTCTATAATTCCATCCACAACCTGCTTTACAGCTGTTTCAAAGCTTGGTTCGAACATTCCCTTTGTGAATAAAACAACAATAACGGATTCGTTTTTCCTTGCACTTATTGCCATGGATTCAAGCATATTGAGCACGGTCTTTCTGTCGTAATCCTCTGCAAAGTATCCGAGATTATTGATGACAGCTCTCCTGTAATCCTTTGCACATTCCGTAATGACCCTGTTGTAGGGATCTCCGGAAAGGGTCAGGCTTTCTCTCAGACCTATGCTACCAACTCTCGCTCCCATGAAATCAAGAAATCTCACATTTTCCAGATCATTCTCATTTATCTTAAGGTAGAGGATCATGCTCTCCTTGATTTCCTCAGCAGTATCATTGGTGGAGACGTAAAGGGATCTGTCTCCATTTTTTATACCCTCGTGAATGAAGTGGTAGGAGAAAACTTCAGCTCCAGCTCCGGGATCTTCTATCATAAGAACAACACTACCTGCAGGAAAACCACCACCAAGCTGAGAATCAAGATTGAGAATGCCAGAAGGTACCCTCTTCATGTCATCACCACCACTATTAACCCACTTAAATTTATAAACATTTCCGGTTAAAATTCTGCAATGGAAGTCAGATTTAACAGAGATGGGCTCGTACCTGTAATAGCTCAGGACTCTGAAACAAAAGAGGTTCTGATGCTGGCGTATGCTAATGAAGAAGCACTCAGAAAAACTGTAGAAACAGGAAAAGCTCATTACTTCAGCAGAAGTAGAAAAAAACTATGGATGAAGGGTGAAGAGTCTGGAAATGTACAGGAAATCGTTGAAATAAGGATTGACTGTGATGGGGATAGTGTTCTTTACATTGTGAGGCAGCATGGCAATGCCTGTCACACAGGAAACCGCACATGCTTCTTCACAAAAATGGAGGGCTGGGAATGAGGTACGTTATTGATACAAGCGTAATAGTGGATGGCAGAGTTACAAAGATGATTGAAAACAGAGAATTGACCGGAAGCATAATAATACCTGAAGCCGTCATTGCTGAACTTGAGGCCCAGGCCAACTTCGGCAGAATGACAGGTTTTCAGGGTCTTGAGGAGATAAAAAAAATAAGAGAGATGAGTAAAGAGCTCGGGATCGATGTTGTTTTTCTCGGTTCAAGACCAAGTCTCGAGCAGATAAGACTTGCAAAGGGAGGAGAAATTGACAATCTGATCAGAGAGATCGCTGAAAAAGAAGACGCTGTTCTTGTTACAGGAGATAGAATCCAGTACACGGTAGCCACTTCCAGAGGAATTTCTGCAATTTATCTTAGGAGAGAGGTTGTCGAACCTGAAAAAACAAGAATAATGGAGTTCTTTACAGAGGATACTGCCAGCGTCCATCTGAGAGAGGGCGTGCCTGTGTACGCAAAAAGGGGTAAGATAGGTGATTTAAAACTTGTCAGAGTTACGGAGAAACCCCTCAGACTCGAAGAACTCAGAGCAATAGCCCACGAGATACTTGAGGCCGCATCTCAGGATGAAGACAGCAGTATTGAGATTGAAAGAAGGGGAGTCACGGTTGTTCAGCTGAAAGAGCTGAGAATCGCAATTGCCGAGAGACCATTCTCAGACAGAATGGAGATAACAGCAGTCAGACCGATAGCGAGGGCATCACTTGACGATTACGGGATAAGTGATGAGCTGAAAAGAAGGTTTATCGAGAGGCAGAGAGGTATACTGATTTCAGGACCTCCGGGAGCAGGCAAGTCGACATTTGCTGCCAGTGTTGCCAACTATCTGATGGAAAACGGATTTATGGTGAAGACAATGGAAAGTCCAAGAGATCTGATGGTGAAGGATGAAATTACACAGTATGCACCCCTTGAGGGAGATATGAGCCTCACAGCAGATGTGCTCTTGCTTGTGAGGCCAGACTACACAATCTACGACGAGGTGAGAAAGACCTCTGACTTTCAGGTTTTTGCTGACATGAGACTGGCCGGAGTGGGAATGATAGGCGTTACCCATGCAACAAGAGCAATAGATGCAATTCAGAGGATGATCGGAAGGGTTGAGCTTGGAGTAATTCCCCAGGTTGTTGACACGGTTATTTTCATAGACAGGGGAAGAATTGAGAAGGTTTACGAGCTCAGCTTCACGGTTAAGGTTCCCCACGGAATGACCGAGGCAGATCTTGCAAGACCTGTCATAGAGGTGACGGATTTTGAGACCAAGAAGGTTGAATTTGAGATATACACCTACGGGGAACAGGTAGTTGTGATGCCAGTTGAAGGCGAAACAGAGAACAGACTTGTTGCCTACGCTGTTGATAGCAAGATAAGGGACATTGTGTCTGTTTATGAGATAAGAGCTGTCAGCAACAGAAAGGCAGTGGTTTACGTTCCTGAGGATGAGATTCCCCATCTGATAGGAAGAAAGGGTAAGCGGATAAAGATGATAGAAGATGAGCTTGGAATAAGCATTGACATCGAACCCATGAAGATGGAAAAAATCAACGAAACTGTTGCAGTTGTTGAGGAGAAGGGAAAGCATTACGTAATTCATGCTGATGGATTGCAAGGCAAAAGTGTGGATGTTTATGCAGGGGATAGCTATCTGCTCACCGCCGAGGTTGGAAAAAGGGGAATAATAAGGGTGAGAAAAGACAGAGATGCAGGAAAGGCGATCAGGCTTGCTCTGGCAAAAGGAGAGAAGATAAGGTTGAGATATTGATGAAAGAAAGATATTTACTTGGAATTTTCTACATCATGACGGGGATAATTGCCCTTACAATGTCCACACCATTTTCAGAGGCGGGAATGCAGGCTTTCGAAGACACGTCAGATATTTCAAACTCACTCTACTACATTCTGATGATTCTCGGATTTACAGTGGTTATTCTTCTTATCATAAAGTTCAGAAAATCTCTGATAAAGCCCCTCTTCTACTTGCTTCTCCTAATAACCTACTTCTACGGCTTTCTTCCATTTATCGGGATCATGTCGGTAATTCCGTCTCTGATACTCCTCTACCTTCTCATAAAAACAAGACACTGGGCAATCATCAATCTGTCAGCAGTGATAATCGGTGCAACCGTCACATCGATATTTGGCATAAGCATGGAGCCCATCCCGGTTATGATCCTTCTGTCTGTTCTGGCATTGTACGATTACGTGGCTGTTTACAAAACAAAACACATGATCACGCTTGCAGACAGCATTTCTGAGATGAGAATTCCAGTTGTTTTTATCATTCCGGGAAAGGAGAGGGATGCCATAATGGGTGTCGGAGATGCTGTGATGCCCAACATCCTTGTGGTTTCTGGATTTGTTTTTGGGAACTGTTTTCTGATTCCACTGGTTACCTTTGTTTCAGGGATCGCCGGACTTTATTTGCTTCTGAGAATGGTTGAAAAGAGCAAAGAAGCTCATCCAGGATTGCCAATACTGAACTTCTCAGCCATTGGTGGCTATCTTCTCGGACTTGGTTTCTGCCAGATTTTTTAAAAGATTTACGAGGTCATCTATTCCCTCCCCCGTGTACACAGAAACAGCAAGTCTGTCTCTCCTGTCATGAAGGTCGGACTTGCTGTAAATCTCAACAACAGGAACATCGAAATTGTTTTTTATTTCGAAAAGAAGGGAAAACTGTTTTTCAAGCTGAAATCCACATGTTTCAGTTGGATCAATGATAAAAACAATTGTGTCTGCCAGATGTCTCAGTGCAAGTATTGCCCGCTTCTCAATTCTGTTTCTCTTTTCAATGGGCCTGTCAAGGAGGCCCGGAGTGTCTATGATCTGAATTCTACCCCTTCCGTGATCAACGTATCCCACGTAGATCTTTCTTGTTGTAAAGGGATAGCTTGCAATTTCAGGTTTCACTGTGGATATGGCTGAAACTATGCTTGACTTCCCGACATTGGGATAGCCAGCAAAAACAACAGTGAAATCAGAGCTTAAGGTTGGAATCTCTCTCATCTTCTGTTTTGCCTCGTTGAGAAATCTGAGCTCGTCATCAATCTGCTCTATTATCGACGCAATTCTACCGTAAGTAGCCCTCAAAACAGCATCTGGGTCCTGACCACCTTTTATCCTTTTGATGCTCTTCGTTATAATTTTCTGAGTCATGGAATTCGCCCATTTGAGTGATGCAAGACTTTTCTTGATCTGTCCAACTCCGGCAATTGCATCAATCATCTCTCTGTAAAATGAGTCCAGATTGTCGTAAGACGGGTGTTCGGAGACTATTCTGCTGAAATAATTTTCAAGGACATTTGAAATCGTTGAAAGTTTGTTAAGAGCTTTTTCTTTTCTGTTTCTTCCCGTAACCTTCGATGCCCTTCTGAATGCCTTGTCTATCAGTTCCTGGGATGTGAGCACTGTTGGAAGTTTTTTGGGGTTGAATGTCATTACTGTAAAGACTGAAGGTTTTGTTTAAAACGTTATTCCGATCAAAAGCTGAAATCTGTTTAATTCTGGAAAAATATATAAACTATTTCGATGAGTTGAATTGAAAAGGAGGGATAGAAAATGGAGCTTGAACTCACCCAGATTCAGAAGGACATCCTTTACGCTCTTGTAACAATATACAAAAACAAGGGAGGTGGAAGTGTAAAGGGAGAAGAAATTGCAGAGCTTATCAACAGAAATCCCGGAACTGTAAGAAATCAAATGCAGGCTCTGAGATCCCTTGGCCTTGTTGAAGGAGTTCCAGGACCAAAAGGAGGATACAGACCTACTTCAAAAGCCTATGAGCTTCTCTCAATAACCAGCTATGAGGAATCGGTAAAGGTTCCGGTTGTTGTCAATGGTGAGCCACAGGATGATCTTTCTGCTGAAGAGATTGATTTTCCGACCCTCTCCCATCCAAAAGTGTGTCAGGCGAGGATCAGGATAATCGGAAACATAAGAAAAATATCTCCAAATGACAGAATTGTTGTAGGTCCCACTCCTGTAAATGAGCTCATGGTCTTTGGAAAGGTTGTGGGAAGAGATGATACAGAAAATACGGTGGTGATTGACATAGAGAAAATAGTGGCCCTTCCAAAGGAAACTGTTGGAGAGTACATGTCCACTCCCGTTCACACAGTAGATGCAGATGATGACGTGGAAAACGCTGCAAGGGAACTGGCAGAGAGGGAGATATACTGCATGCCTGTTGTTAAAGAAGGAGAATTTGTCGGGATATTCACCTTAGATCACGTGGCAGCCGCAATAAAAGATGGTAAGCTCAAAGGAAAGGTTCAGGAAGTGATGAGACCGAAGATAGTCTCAGTTGAGAAGGACATAACGCTTGGAGAGGCTCTGAGAATAATGAATGATGAAAACGTAAGAATTCTTGTTGTTAAATCGGAAGGAAAGCCAGTTGGTGTGATAACCGACCAGAAGATTCTGAGACAGATCGCTCCGGATCAAGCAAAAATCGCTCCCTGAATTCAATCACTTTTTTCCTTTATCTCGTCTGAGGTGTAATAGTTGTATATTGCGGTAAGTAAGGCCGCAAGCATTGGGGTGAGGAAGAAACCACTAACCCCTGCAACAAGCCCACCACCTATGAACGAGACCATGAGAACAAGTGGATGGACTTTTGACGTGTATCCCACAAAGTACGGTCTCAGAACGAGCTCAGGGATTATGTAGAGAAATACACCTCCAACTGCCAGAAACCAAGCTGCCTTAAGAGGATCTTCGAAAAAAAGATAAATGGAAACAGGAAGTATCACCATCCATTCTGCAAAAACCGGGATCAGTGCGGCAAGAAACATGAGACCGCTGAGGAGAGGGGCATACGGAATCTCAAAGTAAATAAAATACGGGATTGATGCTATGCCTATGAGAAGAGCCGCAACAAAATTTCCAAACCAGAGATTTGTGAACGTCCTGTCAAGCTCGTCAAAAAAACCTCTTGCTGATTCGTCAACAAAAATTGCTCCGATGATTCTGTCAGCCACCCTCTTACCATCGAGAATTGAATAAAAACACACAATTGTGGAAATAAAAAAATTCATGATAAAAAATATAAATTTTGTTGTTATGTTGACTGCCGTATCGCCCAAGCTTTTGTTGACAAACGCCAGAAACTGATCAAAAAGGGGTTTGACTATTGCAGCTGTTTCAGGGTCAAGCTGTGATATGAAGGTGTTCAAGTGCATAACATAATCCTGGAGATTTTTGAGAATTACTATAAGCTGGGAAACACCCTGGAAAATGCCGTAGAAAAGAAAGATAAAAAGAGGTACAGCTATGACCATGGTTGAAATGAATGCTGACAGAGCATCACCTGTTACATCTTTAAGCCTTGAATGCAGGGGTCTGGCAACGTAGGCGAGAACTATGCCAAGAATTATGCCATCGAGAAGAGGTGAGAGGAGATAAAGAAATATGAATATGAGAGTTACAACCGTAAGGAGAAGGATTACCCTATTCCTTTCCATAAGTTGATTTGATGTTCCTAACATATAATACACTTTTCCTGATGATGCCTGCAATGTGGTTCAGCTCATGCCTTGTGAGGGCAGCCTTTCCAAATGCTCTTTTCAGGATGACCTTTGATTTCTCAATTCTGTGTTCCGGATACCACACCTCTCTCATAAGATCCTCAAAGTAATTGACGAGAACATCAATGTCCTTCTGAAGAGCTGAATCTCTCCCGGATTCAGGACAGAGACCGGATAGCTCGTAAAGTATCACAGCTGCTGCATGACTCACATTCATCACAGGATACTCATCAGATGTCGGGATGCTCACAACAGCATTGCACAGTTTTATTTCCTCATCGAAAAGACCAAAATCCTCTCTTCCAAAAAGAATTGCCGAGTTTTCTTTGATAATCTCCTTAAGTTGCTTTGGCGTTACTGCTTTTCTGATGTAATTCCCGACATTACGCGCCCTCATACCAGTTGTGGCAACTGCAAGACTCTTTTCTGCCAGATATTCTTCAAGGCTCTCGATGATCTCCGCATTCTTTATTATATCCTGAGCATGTGAAGCGGTTATGTAACTTTCCTTCGTAACGTTACATCTGTACAGAACAAGACTGGTGAAACCAAAATTTTTCATAACTCTGGCAATAAATCCAATATTCTCGGGAATTTTGACCTCAACAAGCACAACATCGATCATAAAAACATTCTGGCGAATTTGAGTGAAATCCTAACGTGTTCATTTGCATTGTTTACCGGTTCATCGTGTCCCGGATACATGACCTCAATGTCAAACTCGGTTAGTTTTTTGAGAGATTCAATCATAAGTGCTGGATTACCACCCGGAAAGTCAACCCTTCCAAATCCTCCGTTTGGAAAGACCGTGTCTCCTGTGAACATGATTTTTTCATCCTCATCGTACAGGCATACGCTACCCGGAGTGTGACCCGGTGTGTGGATTACCCTAAGCCTCAGCTTTCCGAGATTGATCTCATCACCCTCATTTAAAAGCCTGTCTGCCTCAAAACTGGGGAAATCTATCCCAAAGAAGGATGATGAGAAGTTCTGAACTTTTGCAAACTCATACTCCTTTTCATGGAGCATGACTTCTGCTTTACTCACCTCTCGCAGATCATTTGTTGCTGAGGCATGATCAAAATGGGTGTGAGTGAGGATTATATAATCCAGCTCCCTCACGTCAACATACTTTGAGATTGCCCTGTGAATGAAGCTGAAATCTCCGCCCACATCTATCAGGGCTTTTTTCTCATCAAGAATCAGGTAAACATTTGCTCCAAGAGGCGGAGCAACAATTCTCTCTATCATACAAGCTCCTGTGCTTCTATCTCAACACTCTCAACGTCATCAATTCCCTGCAACTCTTCAATGAGCCTGTCTCCAATTCCCTCTTCGTCTGGCATTACAGCAGCAACAAGCAGTGCCTTGAGGCCAAAGGCAATTGGCTGAATTCCGAAATCGACTATCTCAACCTTTTCAGGCCTGACACTGTTCACCTTTTCCTTAAGTGCCTGCAGATCAACATCAACATCTCTCGGCATCAGTCTGAGCTTCATAAAAACCCTGCCCATCTCATCACCTCACGGACCCTCAAATCCGCAGCTCTCACATACATACGGATTTCCAAGCCTCCTGCACTTCTTACACCTGTAAATCGTTTCCCCGCATGAAGGACAGAGGAAAGCAACATAATTCGTACCGATAAGGTTTGCATTGCATGTTACGCACCTGTATATCTCCACTTCACCACCTCCCGATGACAGTAGTGCCGAAAGCTATCCCTTTCATTATATAATCTTTTACCCTTCCCCTCGCAAAACCATTACATATGAACATCTCCCTGCCGTACTCCTCAAGCAAACGAGGCGTGAACCTGTCTATGCATGTCTCGAAGCTGATGTCTCCTGCAGTTATCTTCTCCAGAACCCTGCCGCCACTCACGATTCCATCCACATCGGTCACCTTAATTATTTTCCCGGCATCCACCTTTTCGGCAATCCAGACTGTGATGCTGTCAGATGTTACATCCCAGCTGTGAGGGAGCTCATCATATTTTTTAAGAAGAATGTAGGGGAGCAGAATTCTCACACCTCTGATCTCAAAATCAAAGTCATGTGGTTCTATGAGCTCGGCATATCTGGAGAGATAGTACCCATAGATGTTCATCGCCTCAATCGCCATCCAGTGAGCTGAATCATCATCAACATCCAGTTCCCTTATTTTTTCGGCAAAAATCCATCCTCCCGGCACGACAAGAACATCTCTTCCTGTTTCATAAAGCTCATTGAAGATTTCACCGGCCACTTCTGCAACGCTTCCACCTATCTTAACAACAATCATGCCTTTCCACCAGATTGGCAATGGCAAAAGCTGGAAATACCTCTGAAAATTTTCCAAACTTCTCTTCAAGTGAAATATAATTCATTCCGGCTTTTTCAGCAGATTCCCTGAGTATGATTTCACCAATACCGCACCCAACAACAAGATCTATCCCGAATTCTTCCTTCTTCTCCATGAATACCTCTGAAACTCTCCTGACCATGTTATCTCTAATCAGCATTGCCTTGTATCTCAGAAAATCCTCATCCAGCTCTTTTCTGTCAGCACAGAACTGTCTGGCAAATCTCTGCATGCACTCCTCAACGCTCCTCCCCCTTCCATCAGGTGTGTCACATGTGTATGTTTCCTCATCAATCAGGCCGAGAATTCTCATGACATCTGCTGTTACTGAAAAGAACTCTGAAGAAACATTATCATCCATCAGGAAAAAGGATGGTGTTCTCAGCATTCCAAAATAAAGAAGCTCTTTTTTTCTTAGTCTTTCAAAATCTGTTTTTGAGGCAAGAATTCTGCCCTCCTTGACAGGAATTATGTCGGTTGTTGTTGAGCCCATATCTGCAAATATGAAGGAGTCGTGAGTTTCGGCAAGAAATTTCACACTTGCAACCCAGTTTGATGCAGAAAAATTCAGAGGGTTATCGATTTCCTTCTTCAGATTTCCATCCAGATCCATGAAAAAAACCTCATCGAAAATCTTTTTTGCCAGAGAAGAGATATACACTACACCTTCTTCCTTGGATGAAAACGCATCTGAAAGTTCTGCTGTTATGACAATGCCTGTCTTTCCCTTCAAATCAAGATTTCGCATAAAATCCTCAAGATTTTTCCATTCGATCCACATTGGAAAGTAATGAATCTCGGCCTCTTCTGTCTTCCCCCTGTAAACCTTGATGTTTGCTCCACCTATGTCAATTCCATTACAGAAAGTCTTCAAGATTCACACCCCTGAATTCAAAGCTCTCAAAGTCCCTTGCAAGAGGATACTTTGTGTTTGGAGGATAAAAATGTCCGACATGGATGAAAAGGGTCTTTTTTGATTTAAGCTTTTTCGCAAGCGAGAAAGCCTCTCCGGCATTCATGTGCTTTTTCAGTCTGTATCCTTCTGGAGCTATGGCATCAGCTATGAGCAGATCCGGATTGAGCATTTCATCAATGCTTTTTTCAGGAATTGCTGGATTTGTGTCACCTGTTACAACAACCTTCTTTCCCCTGTAGTTGAGCACAACACCGTGTGATCTTCTCATTGGAGGGTGGGTCACATCCACAAGAGTTATATCAACTCCAAAAAGGTTGAATGGCTCGTAGCATTCAACCTGATTTTCCCTGTATTTCATGAAGAACATGAATCTTCCAACATCCTCAAGCACCTCTCCACTGCTGTAAACGGCCACATTGTTCTGAACCCTGTAAAAATCCCCAAAACCTGCAAAATGATCGTAATGGGAATGGGTCCATATCACAGCATCAACCCTGTTAACATTTGCCTTCAAAAGCTGTTTTCTCATATCTGGAGAGGTATCAATGAGAATTGTTTTACCGTTATTCTCTACAAGAATTGAAAATCTAAGCCTCTCCCAGCCTTTTTTCCTTGCATCCTCACACGTCTTGCAGTGACATCCAATAACCGGAGTGCCGGGTGAGTCTCCGGTGCCAAGTATCGTTACCTTCATGTTCAGTAGGAGTTTTTGAGAGTTATTCTCTCCCTCACATCTTCAACCGCCTTTACTAAGTCGTCCATGGTCAGCTCTTTTCTCCCTTCCATCAAAGCTGAGAGCACCGCTTCTCTAACAACAAGCTTCACCTCTGCCCCGGTAAATCCCTCAGTCATTCTGACAAGCTCATCAATTCTGTAGTCCCCAGGGATCTTTTCCAGTGTTATCTCGAATATCCTTTTTCTTACCTCTTCAGAAGGTTCCGGAAACTCGACTATCTTGTCAAACCTTCTCCAGACTGCTGAATCAAGGAGGCTTGGATGATTTGTGGCTGAGATGAGCAGCACACCGTGATCTATCAGATTTATCTCGTCTATGGATTTGAGAAGGGTGTTGACTGCTCTTTTAACTGCCGCATGCTCATCACTGGTTCTTGTTTTTGCAACATAGTCAAACTCATCAATGAACAGTATGCACGGAGACAACCTTTTTGCAATCTCAAATACCTTTTCAATGTTCTTTGATGTCTCTCCCAGAAACTGACTTGTGATCATAGAGAGCTTAACCTCCACAAGAGGGAGAAGAAGTTTTTTGCTCAGATGTCTTGCCGTTGTTGTTTTTCCTGTTCCGGGTGGCCCTATAAAGAGTAGCTTTCCAATCTCCCTCAATCCAACGTCTCTGAGCCATTCTCTCTCTTCAATTGCAATCTCTATCTTCCTTATCTCCTTAAGCTGCTCATCATCAAGAACGACCTTGGACAAATCATCATCTAAATCCTCGGGGGAGAATATTCTTACAAGCCCCAGCATTTCTGCAGTTGATTCATCCTTTGTGAGCTCGTCTATAATCCCCTTCAACCACTCCGAATCACTGTACCTTGGTTTGCTGTATTTCTTTGCCTCTTCATAGGAAACTCCTGTCGAATCGTAACTCTCATAAAAGTAAGCAAGTACAGGGTTCTTTTTTATCAGATCAAAACCATTTTTCAGCATCCATTTAACAGCGACATCAAATGAGGTGATCTTTATCTGCCTGTTAAATGAATTGACGTCAACAAATGGAAGTTTCCTGAGCTCTTTCTCATCATACTCAACAAATCCTTTCAGTATGTTCTCCTTAACCACAAGTGGTCTTTTAAGTCCGCCATTTGTGTAGAATATCTTTCTGATTTCCTTGGGTATGTCATCTTCGGTAAGATTTTCATGCCTGTTGAATATCTCGGCTGTAAGCAGGAGCTCTACCACCCTGGCGATCATTGACAACACCTCACAATCCCAGAACTTTCAATCGGTTTGTTTTTAACCTTTTTGGATGTGCCCCTCCACAATTTCAAATCCAAGATTCTCATCCACGAGTGTTCTTATCAGATCCTCAATCAGTGAATCTGTGACAACAGCAACAACGCCACTGCCCTGATGGGCTGCCTCAATGCATACATTTTTGGCTCCAAAGAATATGGGCTCAACTCCAGCTTTTCTGCATGAAACAAGAGCTTCGAGACCCATTGCAACAACAATATGCCTTCTTTTTTCCCTGATTATATTTTTCAAGAGCTCAACATCCACATTTCTGCTTCCACCGCTTTCAACCATTGGAACCCTGAACACTACAATTTCCCCCTTTGAGGGAGGTATGAACTGTCCGCCGGGCTTTACAAGAACGTCTTCCCCATCATCAGCATCACTCATTGCGGTTCCATTGCCATCAGAATTTTCCCTGGCGTATATGAAGCCATCCTCAAACCAGTACTCAACCCTCTCTCCGTTTCTTATACTTCCCATTGCGAGTGCAACAATTGATGAAGAGTGAATTCTGTTGAGGACTTCCTGGGTGAAGAGGTGGAGATCAAGAAGATTTCTGTTAAGCCATTCCCTACCCTTTTCTGTAAGCTCATAGTAACCCTTATGCACGACTCTTATCATTTCCTCAGCAATGAGTTCCTTGAAATGCTCTGAAACAGCCTGAGGTGTAACGCTTATCTTTCTTGCGATGTCTCTCTGATTACACTCAGGATTCTTCATCAGTTCAGACAGTATCAGCAGTCTGACCGTGTCTTTCCTGCTCAGAAGAACCTTCATCAGCAGAACCTTTTCCCGAAAATTTTTAAATCTTTTCTGATAAGATATGATGAAAAAAATGAATGGATAAGTTGCAATTATCTACGTATGTATGGATACGTATTTAGCCAAAGTAACGCTAAATAAAGCTTTTATACGGTATGATAATGAGGAATTTTGGTGGTGCTGAATGCACAAAGAAGAGCTGGTCTTTCTGCATTTAACCCTGTTCCACGTTAAGAGATTTCTTGAAGAAGCTGGTCTTACAAACGGATATTTCAGAGAGTATGAGGAGCTCGGTATACAGCCTGTACACATACATAAAAGCAAGAATGACCATAAAAGAGCAATATTTCTTCTATGCAGAGGTCTTAATGAGATGCTGAGCGAAAAGGATCACGGGAATCTGCTCTCAAACCCAAGACTGAGGGAAGTTATCAGTGTTGTTGAGATTCAGGCACATTAGATAGGCTGACTCGCCATCGCTGTAATAGGATTCAAGGATTCCAGCAATCTCAAACCCCATTTTTTTGTAAAGCTCCTGAGCAACTCTGTTTGAGACTCTCACCTCAAGTGTGAGCCTTTTCACACCCTTACCTCTTGCATTCTTTATCACCTCTTTCAGAAGCATCTTGCCTATACCCCTGCCCCTGAATTCCTTTTTCACCGCCAGAGACATTATCTTAGCCTCTTCTTCTCTGTAAGAGACCACCACATAACCCACAACAGCATTTCCTATATCTGCAACAAGAATCTCGCTGCCGTAGGTCATGTATATGAACAGATCGTAGGTCGGGTTCATTGTACTGAATGACTCCGAATCTATCCTGATTATATCCGATGAGTCCTTGGCATCAAACGGTCTTATTATGACCGAGTACACAGCAATTCTTTTACACGTTCCTGTATAAAATTGATTCGTGATTGGAATTGTGGATTACATTTCAAAAAACTACAGTGGCAAGATGGTCGAGGTTGGAATCGGATATTTTTTCAGCATATCCGACAGCCTCGAAGAAAAAGGCTTTCGTGTTGTCAGGGTGGATGTGAGAAAGACAAGGGAAGATGTGGTTGTTGATGACATCTGCAATCCGGATTTTGAAATATACAGGAATGCCAGCCTGATTCTTTCAGTAAGGCCCCCGATGGAAATTCAGAAGTGCATTGTTGAAATTGGAGAAAAAACTGGGTGTGACGTGATTATCATTCCCCTGAAGAATGAAATAATTGATGGAGGAAGGCTTGAGAATTACAGGGGCATTTCCTTCTTTGTTTTCACTCCACAATCTCAGACAGACTTTCGGGAGCGGAGGCAAATTCCCTGAGAAATTCATACTCTGTTATGTGTACAGTTCTTCCAAGAACAACCACTGCGTGAGGAGGATCGCCAAAGGCATGATCTCGCAGACTGTAAAAGTTATCGCAAACAACAAAACTGTTTCCTCCGACTCTTGCAACCCCAACAGCAAAGTGATTCAGAACTCCATCATCTATTTTCTCAAGTATGTCCACTGCCTCAGGTATCGTCATTGGATCGGGATTCAGATCCAGCAAAAGCAGGGTGTGAGCATTTATGGAGAGATTCTGCTTTACAACATCCAGTGGAGTCTTTGATATTACATTTCTGTGGGGGTAGCTTACAGTTGCCGTTTTTCCGAATCTGTATGCATGAAGCCCGGTTACGCCAGCAACTGCCGAGATTATGCTTGCATTGTGGATAATTTTAACATCAACCCCTTTTCTCTTAGCTTCGACCATAAGTGAGGAGTGGGTTGTTGCAATCATGGGGTCTCCGGGAACGAGTATTACCAGATTTTTCTCAGCACCTTCATTGACTATTTTCCATGATTCCTCCTCAAGGTCCTTCCTTTCAAGGATCTCTATACCTCTTCCAAACTCTCTCTCAAGATCCCCGATTTCAGCTGACAGTTTTGATGTGTAAAACTCAGCATAAACCCTGTCTGCTTTTTTAACAGCTTCAAGTCCCCTGATGGAGATGTCCTTTGCATCCCAGAGTCCAAGTCCGACAAAGGTTATCATCGGAATTGATGGATGATACCTGTTCAAAAAATTTTGTAGAGACTTTTTAAGAGGAAACCGATGCATTCTGTAATGGGATTTAAACTTGGGGCGTTGAATATTAAAATTTGTAATACATTTTCCCAAAAACATTAAAATACCTCTCATCCAACTGAATCATGTATGTCTGACAGTATTGTGGTTTTTGCAAGAATGCTTGCAAGGGCTTACAGGTATGAAGATGCAGAACAGGAAATTATCTCCCATTCCCTTTTAGAGATCACCAACACAACCTTCTGGGATGTGATGTTTCAGATAATGAAGGACAATGAAATACACAAAAAGATGCTTGAACAGATGGTGGAGGTTATACGTGTGAACCTTGAAGAGTTCAGAGAATATTCCACAAGGAATATTGAGGTACCTGTATTTGATTTTTCTGAGAACCTGCTTGTTGAGGTTTTGAATGAGCTGCTCAAGTATGAACACTGGGCAAAGAATTACTACGAGCACATGCTTGATCTGATCGACCCAATGCTTTCAAAAGAGATAGATGGAGAATCTCTGGAAAGGGTGCGGAAGACCCTCAAAGAACTGGCAGAGTGGGAAAAGATGCACGTCAAAAAAATAAGTGATTTGATGGGGAAAATTTAAAAAATAACCGATCACTGGCTTATAGCCAGCTTCACATCCTCTACCTTGACCGTTTTTCTTCCAGAATGCTTGGCAAGCTCAACAGCCTTCTTCCCAACTTCCATCGCATACTCCTCAATGGCTTCAGCCAGAGCTTTCTTGGCATCTTCACTAACTCTCTGAGCACCTGCCTTCCTTATAATTCTCTCAACAGGTGCAAGGGGCAGTTCCATTAAAACACCTCCTTAGCTTTTTTCGAGTATAAATTAAGTAATTCAAATATAAAAATTTTTGGGTGATTCTGAGTCGTGATTGATGAGATTCAGGCCAGTCTAAATCACTGGATGATTTATCCAACCAGCCAAGGCTGGTAAAACCACCTCATAGTAATTGGAGGGCAAGATATTTACACATTGAAGACGATGGGTGCGCATGGAGCGGCTTTTCGCACCCTGGAGAATAAGGTACATAGAGGCTCCAAAACATGAAGGATGCATATTCTGCCAATTTCCAAGAGAGAAGAGGGACGAAGAAAGGCTTATTGTGTACCGCGGGAAGAGATGCTTTGTTATGATGAACAACTATCCCTACAATCCGGGGCACGTGATGGTTTCACCATACAGACATGCAGGGGATCTGGAAAGCCTGAGTGGAGAGGAAATGGCAGAGATGATGAGTGTCTCTGCGATGATGGTCAGAGCAATAAAAAGGACGATGAATCCTGACGGGTTCAACATAGGATTCAACATCGGAAGGGTGGCTGGAGCAGGGATAGAGGAGCACATCCACATGCACGTAGTCCCGCGATGGAACGGGGATACAAATTTCATGCCAGTTCTGGCAGACGTGCGTGTTATTCCTGAAGCCGTTCAGGAGACATACGCAAAACTGAAAAAAGCTGTCGCGGAACTGCATCCCCATGATTCCAAGTAAATTCAGCTCCCAAACTCAGTGGAACTGGAAAGCTCAGTTTGTGGTCTCAACAGACACGTAACCTGCATAACACTCACCATTCATTGCATATTCGGTGACCCTGATGAACGTGCTTCATCCTTTACTGCCTCTGTTTTTATGCTACCGAGTCACCTCCCGCATCAGACGTGTTTGCCGTGCCTACAATTCCTCAGCTGACAGTTTTGGTGGCATATCCCTCTTCTGTCTCTGAACAATGAAGAATGAGTGCTTATATGCCAGACGATGGAATGAAACATCCAAAACAAGTCCGGATTCACTGCCAGAGACTTCCCATGACGGTAATCTGCTTTACAGATTCCATCCCTCTGCACTTTACTCTTCAGGAGTCGATACAGCGTGAAATCGAAACTCGTCGCACTTCAGTGGCAGGTTCAGATGTGGACCGCTTTTAAGCAAACTCCCTTGCAAGCATCCTCAAACCCTTCGCTCTTCTGTGAACTGAAAGCTTATCGCCATTGCCAACGCTATTCCAATATAACACTGAAAAGTGTAAAATTCTTTTGAAAAAAATAAAATATTCTCGCCCCTCTTACAATCAGCAAAAACTTTATAAATGATTTAACCTCCAATTCGTAAAAATCATGAAAGATTTCGGAAAATAAAAAGAATTCATCACCCCGAACCTTTAAAAAAAGAAGGAAAAGCGAGAAAATATTATATAATGAAAGATCGTTATAGGGTTGTATGTCAGTGGCAATTATAGGTACTGGGCATTCCAGATTTGGTGCCAGAAAGGACGTCAACGTTCCTGAACTTGCCTGGGAAGCGATAAAACCTGCAATGCAGTCAGCAAACGTTGATCAAAAGGAAATAGACTTCATGGTCGTTGGTACAGCTGGATTATGGAGCAGTGAAGCTGCCGTACCACCACTTCTCTACGAGTACGGTATGTTTGAAGATGTGGGGAGCATGAGAGTTGAGGCTGCCTGTGCAACGGGAAACGCTGCCATCAGAGTCGGATACACGGCAATCGAGAGCGGAGAGGCAGAGGTCGTTCTTGTTGTCGGACTTGAAAAAATGCAGGAATCTCCAAATCCAACTGTTATAGAGCTTATCGGTAGATTCGGGAGCTACTTCTGGGAATTCGAGAACTTCGGACTTACGTTTCCGGGTTATTATGCACTGCACGCAACAGCCTACATGGCAAAGTATGGAGCGACGGAAGAAGACTTTGCGAAAGTTGCTGTTAAAAATCACTTTTATGGTGCTAAAAATCCAAATGCACAGTTCAGAAGAGAGATAACCCTTGAACAGGCTGTTAACTCACCCTATGTGGCGTGGCCGTTCAAGCTCTTTGACTGCTCACCAATCACAGATGGTTCCGCTGCAGTTGTTCTCGCAAGCGAAGAGAAGGTTAAGGAATGGGGCGTGGAGGAGAAAATATGGATTCTCGGTCAGGGTGTTGGAACGGGCACGGCAAATCTGAGCAGGAGAGACAGCTTCACATCTCTGAAATCAGCCTCCTATGCTGCTGAAGTTGCATACAGAAAGGCTGGAATAGATATGGGCGCTCCTTACAGACAGATTGACGGTGCAAATGTTCACGACTGCTTCACAGCTGCCGAAATCATCGCCTACGAGGATCTGAGATTTGCGAAAAGGGGAGAGGGAGTTGAACTGATAAGAGAAGAGCAGACCTACATCGGAGGCAGGATACCCGTGAATGTGGACGGTGGATTGAAGTCAAAGGGCCACCCCATAGGTGCAACAGGAGTAAGTCAGGCTGTCGAGGCTTTCAAGCAGCTGCTCAGCAGGGCTGAAAACGGAAGACAGGTGGACGTCAGGAACGGAAGGTATTTGGCCCACAACGTTGGCGGAACGGGACACTACACCTATGTTACAATTTACGGTCTTGAGAAGAGGTGATTTTTATGGAAGATCTGAAAAAAGCTGCTGAAACAAATATAAGGGAATACGGCTTCCCCGTTGCAATTGACGAGAAGAGCGGTGCTCTGCAGTGGGTGGACATGAGGGATCTCACCGTGAAATACATCATCTCAATCGAGAACATCCAGAACTTTTTCGAGGGGTTGAAGGAGGGGAAGCTTCTCGCAACAAAATGCAAAAAGTGTGAAGAGCTGTTCTTCCCGCCGCAAAAAGACTGTCCGAGATGTATGGACGAGGACATGGACTGGGTTGAGCTGAAAAACGAAGGCATCCTTGAAACCCTGACGGTGATATTTGTCAAACCTCCGAGCTTCGCCACCTACGATCCGTACACGGTCGCCATTGCAACACTCGAGGATGGTGTTAAGGTTACCGCATGGCTCAATGGAGATCCCAAGAAGGTGAAACCCGGCCAAAAGGTTAAAATTGAGGTATCGAGGAGAAAGGAAGGGTACTTCATGTACGAAATAGTGCCTGTTGAGGGGTGATGTTATGGAAATAAATAGGGTTGCAGTTCTCGGTGCTGGAGCAATGGGTTCCGGCATAGCTCAGGTTGTCGCTCAGGCCGGATACGAGGTCTGGGTGAGAGACATAAAGGACGAGTTTCTTGAGAGGGGAAAAGCGAACATTGAGAAGAACCTCAGAAGGGCTGTGAATAAGGGAAAGATAAGCCTGCCAAAGTACAAAGAGATAATGAACAGAATCCACTTTACAACTGATCTTGAAGAAGCGGTAAAGGACGCTGACCTCGTCATTGAGGCTGTGCCTGAGATAATGGATCTCAAGAAGCAGGTGTTTCAGGATGTCTGCAAATTCAACTCAAAGGCTCTTCTTGCCACCAACACATCGGGTCTGAGCATCACAGAACTTTCAAAAGCAACAGACAGACCCGAGATGTTTCTTGGAATGCACTTCTTCAACCCCGTGCCGGTTATGGCTCTCGTCGAAGTCATAAGAGGGGAGAAAACAGGTGATGAAGCGGTCAGAATTGCCGTTGACTTTGTGAAGAGCATTGGAAAAACACCCGTTGTTGTCAAAAAGGATGTTGAGGGTTTCATAGTCAACAGGTGTCTCGTACCCTATCTTGTCCTGGCAATTGACGATGTCGAAAAGGGTATTGCCGAGGCTGAGGAGATTGACGCTGAGCTGCTATACACATACAAAATGCCAATGGGTCCCCTTGAACTTTCGGACTTTGTGGGATTGGACATTCTTTACTATGCGGGTCAGCAGTGGGACATAGTGCCAAAATCGAAGCTTCTTGAAGAGAAGTTCAACAACAAGGAGCTTGGAATGAAAACAGCAAAGGGCTTCTATGACTGGAGAGGAGGGAGACCAAAGATACCAAAGGAAAAGGCCGGAAAGTATGATGCTCTCAGGATAATAGCACCCATGGTGAACATCGCGGCAGATCTGATTGCAATGGGTGTGGCCGATGCAAAGGAGATTGATACAGCAATGAAACTTGGAACAAACATGCCAAAGGGCCCATTGGAGCTGGCAGATGAGGTCGGGCTTGATGTGATACTCTCAAAGGTTGAGGAAATTTACAGAGAAAAGGGGTACGAGATTTTGAGGCCATCGGAGTATCTGAGAAAGCTTGTTTCAGAGGGCAAACTTGGTAAAAAAGCTTCCGAAGGATTTTACAGATATGAAGCCGGCACCTACCAGAACATAAGAATTGAGAAACTTGATAAAGGTGTAGTGAAGCTTGTGCTTAACAGACCCCACAGGCTGAACACGATTACAATAGAGCTCCTGGATGAATTGAAAAGAGCTCTGGACGAGCTGAGCTTTGACAGCGAGGCAAGAGTTATAGTGATCACGGGCGAGGGCAAGGCGTTCTCTGCTGGCCTCGATCTTCAGGCAGCCGGAACTGATGAGGTTCTGAATCCATCCGTTTCCATGCTTCTGGCTGCAAAGGGTCAGGAGGCATTCACAGCTATAGAGAGAACTCCAAAGCCTGTCATAGCTGCAATCAACGGTTATGCATTCGGGGGTGGATGCGAGCTTGCACTTGCATGTGATTTCAGAATAATGGCGAAAAACGCCCAGATCGGACTGACAGAGACTTCACTCGGATTGATTCCGGGATGGGGTGGAACGCAGAGAATGGCCAAGATTCTCGGAATTGCGAAGGCCAAGGAGCTCATAATGTTTGCAAGGAGACTAAACGGCGAGGAAGCTGAGAAAACTGGACTTGTAAACAGAGCAGTTGATCCGGAAAAGTTCTGGGATGAGGTGATGAAGTTTGCAACACAGCTGGCTGAGGGGGCACCTGTAGCTTTGAGACTTGCCAAGTATGCGATTAACTTTGGCTACGAACTTCCTGTGGAGTCGGGGCAGGTAATTGAGGCAGCCTACTTTGGAATAACAACATCAACAGACGACGTGAAAGAGGGGTTTGCTGCCTTCTTTGAGAAGAGAAAGCCTGAGTTCAGGGGAAGATGAAAACAATAAATGATTATAATTTTTATTTTCGGAAAAAGCTATCAACTGATGGAAGTTAACGTAAAAAAGAGGTGATAGTCTTGAAAATTATAGTTCTTGCAAAGCACGCAGCCGATCCTGAAAGCGAGATACGTGTGTCCGCAGACGGAAAGGGCGTCGACGAGAAGGGGCTCGTTTTTGACATAAACGACTGGGACAGGTATGCAATCGAAGAGGCAATCAGGATAAGGGAGCAGCATGGTGGAGAAGTCATTGTTGTGGGGGTTGGCTATGCTGACGACACACTGAGAAAATGTCTTGCCATGGGGGCAGACAGGGCAATAAAAATCCCACTTGACACGGGAATGGACTCGTATCAAACGGCAAAGGTGGTGAAAGAAGCAATAGCTGACGAAAGTTTTGATCTAATTCTCACAGGACTCATGAGTCAGGACCACAACAACGCTTTGGTTGGAACGCTGCTGGCGGGAATGCTTGACATACCATTTGCAACAGCTGTAACAAGCATAAGTGTTGAGGACGGAAGAGTGAGAGCGGTCAGAGAACTTGAGGGAGGTTTTGGTGAGGAGAACATTTTACCATTGCCAGCTCTTCTCACAATCCAGAGCGGAATAAATGAGCCGAGGTACGTGTCCATAATGGGGATAAAGAGGGCAAAGACCAAGGAGCTCAGAGAGGTCAGCGTTGATGCTGGGGAGAGCATGATACAGGTTGATAAGGTGTACATACCTCCGGTCGAGAAGGCAGAACTCATCGAAGGTTCTCCGGAAGAGATAGCCGAGAAGCTCATTGAAATTCTCAGGGACAGGGGGTTGATATGATGAGAGTCTTTGCAATTGCCGAGATAGGATCGGAAGAACTTGATCCGGTGAGTATTGAGCTGCTGAACCTTGCAAATGCCATAAAGGGTGACGGGACAAGCGAAGCAGTTGTTATTGGAGATGACGTGTCATCTTACGCTGAAGAGCTCGCACAACACGCAGACAGGGTGTGGAAGGTCGAAGACTCTGAGCTGAAGAACTATAACCCCGAACTTTACGTTGACGTGCTTCTTCAGCTGTTCTCAAAGGAGAAGCCAGACGTCGTGCTTGTGGCAAACTCGTCAAGAGGTGCTGAATATGCACCCGTTCTTGCTGTAAAGCTCAACGCACCAGTCGTGACCGACATAGTGGGACTTGATGTGAGCAATGGCGTCAGGGCGACAAGATACATCTTTCAGGGCAAGCTTCTTGTCGATGTTCTTGTCAGGGAGGCAGAAACCTACGTCTTCACGGTGAGACAGGGGGTGTTCAAGGACGAGTGCACGGTTCAGGGGGAGATTGTTGACTCTGGAATAAAGCCGTCAGCAGAGGTGAAGAGAGAATTTGTCGGAATAGTTGAACCCGAAGCAGGAGAGGTCGACATAAGTCAGGCTGATGTGGTTGTTTCTGTAGGAAGAGGAATAGATGACGCTTCAAACATAGAGCTTGCGGAGGAACTTGCAGAGGTCCTCGGAGGAGTTGTTGCAGGAAGCAGACCTGTTATTGACAGTGGATGGCTTCCAAAGGACAGGCAGGTTGGAATCTCTGGTAAGACCGTCAAGCCAAAGCTGTATCTGGCACTGGGAATAAGCGGTGCATTCCAGCATATAATGGGAATGAAGGACAGTGAACTGATTGTTGCAGTGAACAAAGATCCTGAGGCACCTATATTTGGTGTAGCGCAGTATGGGATTGTTGGAGACATATTCGATGTAGTTCCAGCCCTGATTGAAAAGTTAAGAGAAATCAAGGGTTGATTTTTTATCCTTATTTAAATTTTTCAAATTGAGCTGTGAGTTGGTTGTTTAAGCTCAGGTATTTTGCCGGTCTCTTCGTATTGTTTCTTTAGCTGGTAGATCCTTCTCGACGTTACTCTCATCACAGCAGATATTTCCTTCACTGAAGTTCCTTTTTCGAGCTGTCTGATGATCCATTTGATTCTCCTGTTTGTTAGCTTTCTCACAAGAGTTGGATGCTGGGGTGTGAAATAATTTTGGGATAAGACAACGGCTTAACAGAATGCATCCAGATATTTTGTTACTACTGATACCCTTTCGGCTATCGAATCCAGAATTTCAGCCGGTGTATTGAGAAATTAAATCTGCAATTTTCCTCGGAGTTCTATCTCCGAGGACAAGGATCCACCAGTGCCCTTTGACATCCAATGCTCGACTTTCTCCATCATAGGCCAATTCATAAGCCCTCCTCAGTAATTCTATCCACGATTCGTTGGTAATCTGCTCATCCTCAGGCATGCTGTTTAACATCCGGGTCAATTCTGATACAACCTTCTCATCAAATTGAGATAAGATTCTTCCGATTTTTACAACTCCATAGCTAGGCAGAGAAACATCTTTCACCTTATATGCCTGTCTAATCACTTCTTCTGAGCGAGTTATTAATTTCTTGACATCCTTTTGCTCCACTATCTTAGGACTGGCTCCCATGCTCAATGCAGTGTCTAAAACCCAGGAAATTTCGTCAAGCATCCAGAAAGGATCTTCAAATTCCAAATAGGTGCGATCATCCGGTATTCCAACAAAGTGATGGAAAGCCGGCCTTTTTTCGCCGTACTTTCTCAGAATTCTACCAAGCCTCTGTACCAACTGAATTTTTGTTTTTGAGGCTGCCACATTCAGGCCCACTTCCGCATCAGGTATGTCAATGCCCTCATCAAGCATTCTCGCTCCAATTAGTATTCCTCTATCACTCTCCTTGAAGAAGGATAGGACGATAAACGGGTTGGATATGCCGGAATGAACAACAAAGACCTTGTCCACTCCATCAAGTTTCTCTGCTATATATTCACAGCTATTTATGTCCATTGTGAAGATGATTACTTTTTTACCTGCTGAATAGTAGTCTTTGGCCAGTTCAATGGCTTCATCAATTTTCGGCATCGATCTATGGATGAGCCACCTTCTCTGGGTGATCAGAAGAGCAAGCTTTCTCCAGATTTCGGGGATTTCCAGTTTTCTGTATCTCGCTTTTTCGATCATTCTAACGAAATCGCTCAAATCAACAAGCTGATTTCTATCTTCACCTAATTTCTCCAAGAATCTTTCAGTTTCAGCATCTTCTAAAATTGCGTAAAGGACCCTTCTTATTTTCTCAGAAAGTTCTTCAAACCTGGCCAACTCCTCATCAGATATGTGAACAGGGTGCAGATACCAGTCAAACTCCGGGAGAACTCCGTCTTTTATTGCCTCGTTGAGCCCATACCTGAAGACTATCGGTATATTTAGACTCTTGAAAATGTTTGCCTTTTCACCCTCGTCAGGAGAGGCAGATAGGCCCATGAACTGGTCGAACCTAACTTTACTGAAAACATCTCTAAAAACTGGTGCAACAATATGATGAACCTCATCGACGATAAGGAGATCAACTTTTCTCGTGTCCTTCAGTCTGATCAAACTTTGAATTGTTTCGAATTCGATCTTTACATAGTCGTTCGTTATTGGAATCTTGTAGTCTGAAGAATCAGCCATTAAGCCAAGCTTACCGACTACTTCCTGTTTCCACTGGTTCAGTATAGCTCTTGAGTGTGATGCTATGAGAACATGGCCTCTTTTGCCATTTTGCTCGAAGTCTGCAGCAAGCTTCTGTATGGCCATCAACCCTACAAGGGTTTTTCCGGTTGCTGTTGCCATCTCGATTATCCCCTTGCAGTTGTTTCTGCACCAGTGGCTAAAGGCAAGTTCCTGATGCTCCCACGGCTTTAAAAGAACAACAGGGAAATTTACAACCCTGCGAATCAGTTCGTCTCTGTAAGTATTCTTTAACGTTTTGGCGATTCTTACAAATTTCCG
>Ga0256830_1000345_pt1 | contig 39460 bp, 33 predicted proteins | sample 128326metaG_FD_190537 | JGI IMG/M metagenome (GOLD analysis project Ga0256830, IMG submission 190537) | Hydrothermal vent microbial communities from Lau Basin, Pacific Ocean - 128-326 | ecosystem: Environmental > Aquatic > Marine > Hydrothermal vents | place: Pacific Ocean: Lau Basin | collected...
TGAGCCTCTTTCAAAAACAGGCTAAATCTGTATGGAACTAATTTTCATGAACAGAAATATCCAGATGTTTATTTGGAATTTATAGATGTACAAGCAAGAATAACCGTCAAAAAAGATAAAACTTGTGACAAACATAGTATTAGGGCATACCTATCCTACAAATACCCAGCGGAGTGTGGAAAAACGTGTGTTATTCCAATGCTTCGAGAGCAGGCAGAATAAAGTGTTGTAGAATCTTAATTGCCGCAAGACACACCACACCGGTCATCATACAAAAGGTGACCTTCTTATGACCACGAACCATGAGCTTTGATGGTAATAGCCAATCCTTAAGATGGGAGTTGGATCTCTCCACGGTTGATCGGATTCTAAATCGTTGTTTCATTGCCGGGTCCATCTGCTTACGGGAATCTTTGCGGCGTTTATTATGGTCAATGAGTGCCACACGCCCCCGCCCTCCTATATAATCCCGAATCTCAGGAGCATCGTAGGCAGCATCCATGAGAGAATACAGGTGTGTAACATTCCTTTCAGTGAGCTTCTCCATGGGAATGGCTGTTTGTGAGTCATGCACATTGGCTCCGGTAACCACAGCAGTTACTGGTATGCCTGCATCTGTCACATCAAGATGAAGTTTATACCCTTTCCAGAACTGAATATTGCCCTGACTGTTCTTCTTACATCCCCATGCGCAGGCTCTATCCAGTTCCTTCAAAGCTTTACCACAACTCATTGAAAGTTGCCGAAAAAGACGTTTCTTCTGCTTTGCAGGCCTACTCTCTCCTTTTCGTGGACGACCCCGTCTCCTTTTTGGCTTATTTTGGTTAACCACATTCTTTTTCTTGTTTGCCGGTTTCTCTCTGGCCTCTATTGCCGTAGAATCACGTGAAATATGCCCAACTAGTCGCCCTTCATGGTACTTTCGTACCATCTTGTAGAGTGTTTGTTCCATGATATGTTGATCTGAAAAGATTTTGAGCCGTCTGGAAAAGGTTGACGCACTGGGAACATTGGAAAAACCACAAATCCTTCTTAAGCTTGAATCGCTTCTAAGCCGTTGTAGCAAATCTGTAGTACTCTCAATAGTGAAAAATGATTTTGCCAGAAATGCACGTATAATCGGTTGAGTTTCATATGGCTTCCGCCCTCTCCCCCTGTACCTAATCCCTAATATAGGAAGATGCTCTTCTATCACACGCAACATTGCTAAAAATGCTCGGTGCTGTTCGGTAAGATATTCTTCAAAAATGTCTTGTAGATCAAAAGAAATGTCAAAGACTATCTGTGCACCACCAAGAATTTCTGTTATACTTTTCATGGATAGGGTTTCTCCTTCCTTCTGATGTTTTTTTTTGTCAATCTCATCATATAGGAAAAGAGGGACTCTATCCATTAGTTTTGTCCAAAAAGAAAACCAAACTACTGAAAGCCCAACTTCAAAAAATCAGCTATAATACGATTTTTGCAAGAGCCTCAATTGATTAGTATTTCTCTGATGTGAAACCAAGAAAGCAAACCGGTAATAAAGTGAAGTTCGTTAATAAAAATGAAACTTATAAAACGATCTATAAACCTTAATTTTATGGTAGCCAATTGGATTGACACAAAAGCGCAATGTAACAGACACAATGTTGCAATATAGAGAGAATTCCAATTTCTTAACAAAACCATTCAATAAATTTTTATTCTGCGCTTAAGATATACAATTGAAGTCAATTTGAGATATAATAACAGACAAGGAAAACACCATGAACGGGGAAAATATATATCAGGACCTTAAGGAAATATTCTTTGCAGCGGTAAACAGAGTGGATCCATACAGGATGATAAAAAGACAGCTTTCTGTTAACAATAATACGCTAAGCATTTCCACGGAAAGGGAAACCTACAACTATGACCTTTCCGATTTCGAAAGAATTATTGTCCTCGGTGCCGGAAAGGCAACCGCAAAGATGGCCCTTGCCATGGAAGAGTTACTTGGCGAGCGTCTAACCGAAGGACTTATCTCTGTCAAAGGAGGACACACGGAAGAGCTAAGCAAGATAAGAACCATAGAGGCAGGACACCCTGTTCCCGATGAGAATAGTGTTAAGGCTGCCAGGGAAATTGCAGCCCTTGCAAGAAAAGGCAATGAAAAAACCCTCTTCATAAACCTCATCTCAGGCGGAGGCTCGGCGCTCTTGAGCTATCCTCTTGAAACAGAGAAAGTAAGGCTGACACTTAAAGAAAAGCAGGAGACGACCAAACTCCTGCTTGCCTCAGGTGCTGATATAACCGAAGTAAACTGCATAAGAAAACATATATCGGGAATCAAGGGCGGAAGACTTGCAAAACTGATGTACCCGGCAGCCTCCGTAAATTTGATTCTTTCCGACGTTGTCGGGGCCAGGTTGGATTCAATAGCATCGGGACTCACGGTTGGGGACAGAACGACCTACCAGGACGCTTTCGGAATAATAGAAAAATACAATCTTACCGAAAAGGTACCACTGAATGTGAAGGAACTTCTAAAGCTCGGTCTTGAAGGCGAGATTGAAGAAACGCCGAAACCTGAAGACAAGCTTTTTGAAAAGGTCAGCAACATCCTGATCGGTACGAACCTTCATGCAATTATCGCTGCTGCGAAGAGGGCCAAAGCTTTAGGTTACAATACGGTGACACTTTCATCCATGATAACGGGAAACGTAAGAGAGGCAGCCGGCTTCTACCTCGCTATAGCCAAGGATATCTCACGGGAAGAGCTCCTTGTTAAGAAACCTGCTGCAGTTATAGCAGGCGGCGAAACTACCGTTGTCCTGAAAGGCAGTGGCCTTGGAGGGCGTAACCAGGAAATGGCACTGTGGTTTTTGAAGGGGCTCTCCGAGGATGCGGAAGATACAGAGGATGCAAGAAATTCAGGGATATACTTCCTCTCTGCGGGAACCGACGGGAACGACGGCCCAACCGATGCAGCCGGCGCCTTTGCCTCTTTTCAGGTTATGGAAAGGGCGGAAAGTATCAACCTGAATTACGAGGAGTACCTTGAAAACAACGACTCGTATCACTTCTTCGAAAAGACAGGATTCCTCTTTAGAACCGGGCCCACCAATACCAATGTTTGCGATATCCAGGTCGTTATTGTCGTATGAGAATGTTTGGCAAACAGCAGGAAGATCAGGCTTGCTCTTTCAGGGCTCGTGCAAAGTTTCTTCCGAACTCCTCGCCTTTCTTGAGGTCTTCCGAATCGGGCTTGCCCAGAAAGACGTACGAGTCCAGAAGTTCCCATTTCCCCGGTTCCACAATCCTCTTTAGCTCACGAAGCGCACCACCGCTCCAGCCATAACTTCCGAAGATGGTAAGCTTTTTGTTTAGGACACGCTTCCTTATCGCCATCGAAACTGCATGTACCATTGGCGGGAAGCAAGCCCCTTCGTAGGTTGGAGCCCCTACCATAACACCGGCCTTTGTCCAAAGTGAGGGAAGCATGTAACTCGTATGAGTGCGAGCAACGTCGAATATCTCTACAGGCACACCTTCTGAGGATATTCCCTGAGCCACGGCATTCATCATTATCTCGGTATTCCCGTACATCGAGCCGTATAGGAGCGTCACCCCTATATCTCCGCTGCCACTGGCATACTCGGCCCATTTCCTGTAAAGTGAAATAATTTCAGCGGGGAATTTTCTCCATACCAGCCCGTGTGAGGGTGCTACAACCTTTACCTCTTCTGCCGGAAGCTTCTCTATTGCCTTTAGAACAGGGCCCGAAAACTTCCCTACTATATTGACATAGTACCTAAGAGCCTCTCTCTTGTAGAAATCTATGTTCTCACACTGGTCATCGAATATACTCCCCTGTAGCGCCCCGTAACTTCCGAAGCCGTCACAGGAGAAGAGAATACCCGTTTTTTCCTCCAATGTCATCATCGTCTCGGGCCAGTGAACGAAAGGAGTGTTGAAGAATTTAAGTTGATACTTGCCGAGCGACAGGGTCTCCCCATCCTCTATTGCTCTCACGTTTTCAGTGATGCCGTAAAAATTCTTAAGCATCTCCTTCGTCTTTGCCGTTCCCAGGATTGTCACATGGGGAGCAATCTTCCTGAACATCTGAAAAACGCCGGTGTGGTCCGGCTCCATGTGATTGATAACTATGTAATCGAGCCTTGAAAGCTCAATCAGCTCGGTCACATTGTCGAAGAATACGTCACTCTTTATTGCCTTGGAAAGATCGATTATAACCTTTTTTTCGTCGTTTATGAGGTAGGAGTTGTACGTGACTCCTTCATCGGTTATCGGCCAGATACCTTCGAAAAGATCTGTCGTCCTGTCATTTACGCCTATCCAGAAGATACCCGGTTTAATCTCTACTGCTGGCATTATGCCCTCCTTCCATGCGTATGGTTCTATATTTGTTTTTCTATATATGCAATTCTCTCACCTATGGGAGGATGAGACATGAAAAGCACCTTTATCCATTTTCCGGGGTATGCATCACTCAAATTTCTGTTTGCAAGCCTTGCAAGCATACTTATAAAGGCCTCTTTTGAACCCGTGTATTTCAGAGCATATGTGTCCGCCTCTCTCTCAAAAATTCTCGATATGGCATTTGTAAGGATACCCGCAATGAACATCATAAGTGAAAAGACAAGGATAAAAGGAAAGATATTTTTGAGTATATGAACACCACCTTCGAAGAAAGAATGATAAGACTTGAGCATTACAAGGTGAACGACGAAGGATATCACCGCTGTCAAAATTAGGTTGAGGAGGAGTAATTTAATGATATGGTTTTTCTTCCTGTGTGCAGCTTCATGAGCAATCACCGCTGCTATCTCATCCACGGTGTAGTTGTCTATAAGGTTGTCATACAGAACTATCCTTCTCGTTTTGCCAAAACCTGTGAAAAACGCATTGTCGTGCCCGGTTTTTCTGGAAGAATCCTCCCTGTAGAATCCTATTACACGGATACCAGCCCTTTCCAGAATCTCCTTCAATTTCCCTGTCAGGTTCTCATCCCCTATGGGTTCATACTTATGAAAGAGGGGTAGTATCACCACGGGAAAAATCATCGCCAGTATGCCCTCGAGAAAAAAGAGAGCTCCGGCAAAAACCAACCACCACCATGGCCCGGTAAGCTTTACCACCCATCCCAGAAGAAGAAGAACGATCCAAGCGATTACTATTCCTATCAAGGTTGACTTAAGAAGGTCGGTAAGCCATCCTGTAAAACTCTGTTTCATAAAACCATACTTCTTTTCCAGCATGTATTCCGATTCGATACCAGGTATCAAAGATAACAGCTCTGCTCCCACAGCCAGTATGGTGGCCCAGAGAAGGAACTGAAATAACGGGGGTAAGCCTGCCAGGTAATTGTAAACTCTATTTCCCGCGCCGTACATAACGAGAATTACCAGAATAACAAGCTCTGTAATCGAGGTAATGACAGACCAGAATCGTTTCCGGCGATTGTATTCCTTCGCCCTTCTCTGTTTTTCTCTGTCCAAAAGCGGGTGAATCTCGATTTTTTCAGGCATATTTTTCCGGGTTTCTTATCTAGTACTCGTCCAGGTGGTTGAACTCGGCACCCTCGAGCCAGTTTTCGGGCCTCGAAACGAATTCTATAATATTCTCGAGGAGAAAGTAATGCCGCTTTTCTTCCTCTGCAAGCTTTTCAAGTATCTCTTTCTGATACTCTGCATCGACCTCTTTCGCTTTTTCGAGGTAGTAACCCCTGCTCTTCTCTTCAAGTTCCTGAGCCTTCTTGAAGAGCTCGATATTTGAAGCGGGTTTCACAAACTCGTCTATCTTTTCCCGCATTTCGGAAAAAATATTCTTGGCACTTTCAATAACCTTCGTCTCCCGCATATCGGGATTTTCGTCTTTCAATTTCTTCAAGATTTCGTAGTGCTTCTGCTCGTCATTTGCAAGCATTTCGACAATGGATTTCAAACCCTTGTTATTTGACTTGGAAGCTATCTCCAGATAGAACGCCTTACCGTCCAGTTCCATTTGCATTGCATATTCGAATATATCCATCTTTAAAACCTCCTGAAATATAAACAATTATAAAATAAAGTCAATTTTCTATCAACAGCCAGTTTTTTACCATTCATCCTATGTAAAAAAAGCTTTTCTTTTAAAAAAAGTATTGACAGTATTCGAATATTTGTATCAAATTACCGCAATTTAAGTGGGTACAAAGGCAATTATGAATATAATCTTCAGAAAAAAGCTAAAGGATAAAACCATGGGGGAAAACCCCATCCTGATCACCATCCTCCTGTTTTTAGGGAGGATTATTTTTTTAAGAGTTGAAAAGAGGCCTGAACAGAATGTTCAAGCCTCTTTTTTTGCATGGAGGAAACTATGGCTTTTGAAAGAGAAGTAAGGAACCAGGTCAAGAAATTAGGTGGTTGGTTTAATGCTCATTCTCATCTTGATAGGGCATTTGTAATGGAACCAAGATACGTGGAACATGCTGATATGGACCCATGGGAAATATCAACATATCCATTAGAGATAAAACAACATACCACAGGCACACTTCATGATGGCATTGCCTATTCCAGTGAATCATTAAAAGCCAGAATTTCAAAGGCGCTTGAAAAAAGTATTACTCTTGGCACAAGGAGAATCGACAGTTTTATCGATGTGACCGCAGATTCTGTTAAACTTAAAGCACTGAATGTCGCTCTTGAGTTAAAGGATAAGTATAGAAAGAGAATAGATTTTAGAGTCGGTGCATACCCTATTTTTGGATTTAAAGAAACAGAAAGAGAAAGATGGAAGATATTTACAGAAGGAGCAAGCAGAGCAGATTTTATTGGCACTCTCCCTGAACGTGATATAAGAAAAGGGCACATTGGTTTTAAAGAACATTTCAGGAGAGTAATAGAACTTGCCAACTCACTTGACTTTAAAGAGGTACATTTTCAAGTTGATCAAACAAACCATCCTGAAGAGAATGGGACTGAAACACTCATAGAGGCTGTCCGTTGGTTAAGACCTGATAGTTCAGCCTTCAGGGAAAAAAGAGAACCTACGATTTGGGCTGTTCATGCACTTTCAATTGCATCTTATGAAGAAGAAAGATTTCAAAAAGTATTGGAGGGGCTTAAAGAGACGAATATTGGAGTAATAGTTTGCCCTAGCGCTACATTATCAAATAAACAGAACAGAAATGTGAAGGTTCCCATGCACAACAGTATTACACGGGTTCTCGATATGTTACTCGCCGGGATTAAAGTAAGAATCGGTACGGATAATGTTGAAGATTTCTTTCTACCAACCGGAGATCTCGATTTATACAAAGAGGTAAGAGATGCAGCAAATGCTCTAAGATTTTACAATTTCACTACATGGGCAAAAATTGCTACCGGAACACAATTAAATGAGATAGACAAATTGAAGATTAAGAATGCCTTAAAAAATTAATAATGGTGTTTGAAAAAGCAATGTTCCTTGGAGGCAGTCTCTTAATGATTTTTCATCATTATCTTATTTCACAAAACCTCACCTCTTCTTTCATTGTTTCTCTGATTTGAATAAACCTATCGGGATTATAATTGCAAAGTACCGGATAATTTGATCTTTGAATATAGTATCTTTTGGCACCTTTTACCAATCTCTTTAGCGCCAAAACAGCTTTTTGCTTGCAAAGCTGAGTCACATAGGTTGTTCGAAACTCATAGTCCACACCGGAGTCCATTATTATTCTTATGCTCTCTCTTATTTTCCAAAAATCAACTTTCACTCCTGCAATCTCTGTATATTGGTTTTCAGGAGCTTTTATATCCATTGCAACATAGTGTATATGGCCTGAATTTATAAGTTTTCTTAAGCGGTTCGGGAAACTGCCATTTGTGTCTATCTTTACAAGGAATCCCATTTGTGCAATTTTTTCTGTGAAACTCTCTATATCCGGTTGCAGAAGGGGCTCTCCTCCTGAGATTGAAACCCCTTCTAACAATCCTTTCCTTTTTTCCAAAAAACTTAATACCTCTTTTTCCGGAATCAGTTCTTTGAATTTATCCGGATACACCAATTCGGGATTGTGGCAATATAAGCATCTGAAATTACATCCCTGGGTGAAAATTACAGCCACTATTTTGCCAGGATAATCAATTAGAGAAGTCTTTAGTAATCCACCTATCCTCATTTATCTATATTAAAAATTAAAAGATTTTCTTAGAGAAAACTCTGCCTGTTTTCCTTTATTCCAATTCTTGACTGTCCTGAAATATCCTACAACTCGTGAATACACCTCTGCCTCTTCACCACATTTTGGACAGGTAAAATATTCCCCCGAAATAAATCCGCAATTTGGGCATACACTAAATGTAGGGGTCAGGGTAAAATATGGAATCTTATAATTTTCACATATTTTCTTTACGACATTTTTAACGACCATTGAGTCATTAATACTTTCACCTAAGAAAAAATGGAGAACGGTACCTCCGGTATATTTTGTTTGAAGTTCTTCCTGTAGCTCCAGTACTTCAAATATATCGTCAGTGTAATTTACGGGAAGATTACTTGAATTCGTATAGAATGGTTCTTTCATCTCTTTTTTCACTTCACTATCATTTGCGAATATTATGTCCGGGTATTCTTCGGCATCGATTCTTGCCAGTCTATAGGATGTGCTTTCCGCCGGAGTAGCTTCAAGATTATACATATTCCCCGTTTCTTGCTGAAAGGAAAGGATTTTTTTCCTCATAAAGTTAAGAACTCTAACTGCAAAATCCTTACCTCGCGGTGAACCTATATCCTCGCCAAAAAGGTTAAGACATGCTTCATTCATCCCTACAAGCCCTATTGTTGAAAAATGATTTGTCCAATATTTCCCAAACCTTTTTTTAATACTCCTCAGGTAAAAATTAGAATACGGGTATAAGTTATGATCGGAGAAACCTTCCAGTACCTTTCTTTTTATCTCAAGACTCGTTCTTGCAGTCTCCATGAGCCTTTCGAGTCTCTTAAAGAACTCTTCCTCACTGGCAGATATATAGCCCAACCGAGGCATGTTAATAGTAACAACACCAATCGAACCTGTAAGAGGATTTGCACCAAAGAGGCCGCCTCCCCTGTTTCTTAATTCCCGATTGTCAATTCTTAATCTGCAACACATGCTTCTCGCATCCTCCGGACTCATATCTGAGTTTATAAAATTAGCAAAGTATGCAAAACCATACTTTCCTGTTACCTTCCAGAGCAACTCTATTATTTCACTATTCCAGTTGAAATTATCTGATATGTTGTAAGTCGGAATAGGAAAGGTAAAAATTCTTCCCTTTGCGTCACCATTGATCATTACTTCCAGAAAAGCTCTGTTGAACATATTCATTTCTTCCTGGAATTCACTATACGTATATTCTGTCGGTTCCCCTCCTATAAGTACAGGCATAGATGCAAGATAAGATGGCACAACCAGGTCCAATGTCAGATTCGTGAATGGTGTTTGAAAGCCAACTCGTGTTGGCACATTAAGATTAAATACAAATTCTTGGAGTGACTGTTTGACATCTTTATATTCTAAGCTATCAAACCTAATAAAGGGTGCTAAAAGTGTATCGAAATTTGAAAAAGCCTGTGCTCCCGCTGCCTCTCCCTGCAAGGTGTAGAAAAAGTTTACAATTTGTCCAAGAGCGCTTCTCAAATGCCTTGCAGGCTTGGATTCAACCTTTCCAACTGCCCCCTTAAAACCTTCCCTCAAAAGATCAAGGAGATCCCATCCGACACAGTACACACTTAATGACCCTAGATCATGAATATGAAAATCTCCATTTTCGTGTGCCTCCCTTACCTCTTTGGGATATATCTCATTCAGCCAGTATGATTTACTTATTTCAGAGGAGATATAATTGTTTAAGCCCTGAAGGGAATAATCCATATTACTATTTTCATTTACCTTCCAATCAGTCTTTGTTAAATAGTTTTCCACCAAGCTCGCATTGAATTTTGTTGATATCTCACGAATTTTTGAATGCTGTTCCCTGTATACGATATAAGCCCTTGCGGTTTTTTTATAAGGCGAGGTCAAAAGAATATTCTCCACTGTATCTTGAATTTCTTCGACATGTGGAGGTCTACTATTACATGTATTACGAAGGAGTCTTAAAACACCCAAGGTAAGCTTATCTGCTATTTTCTTACCAAATTCACCTGTTGCTTTGCCTGCCCTGAGTATAGCATCTGTAATTTTCAAGGCATCAAAATCCACAATCCTCCCGTCTCTCTTTACAACTTTTGAAAATGTTTGTGGGTCTGTTCTTTTATTCATTGTTCCCCTCCTGAGAATATTTAAAATTGATTCATGCCAATAAAAAAGCCCCGATCCTCTTTAAAAAGGACCGGGGCTGCACCCTGATTTCAACTTTGCCCTGGCTATATACTTATAAACAGATACACCCTTCTGCACTCTGATTTTTCAGAGTATCTGCCAGTCCTCGCTGGCTTAAAGGGTATAAATGCCTAACCTCCGTTTCAAGGCAGGTCTTCTGACTTCAGGATCATCCTACTCGATACGACTTCCCGCTCCTTTTAAAGCAGTGTCATTTCCCCATTATTCTTAACGAGTCAGTATCTTTCGTCCCCTGTTACAGCTCCGGGAGAGTTGCCGATTCTCACGGCATTCCCTTTTAAGTCCTTTTACAGACACCTTTGAAACTACTGTATGAACCCAAAGTTATTATTCATTCTATGCTTTGTCAAGAACTTGTGCATAATACTCTGCTATATAGTCAAATGTTCTTTTCTTAACTCGCACCTTATTTAACCTATCACCAATTTCATTAAGCCTGTTACTTATCTCTGATTTACTTAAATCATAAGTTGTATCACTTGGATTTAACTCATTGTATTTCTTTATGGCAAGGATCATAGATAGCTGAGCTTCAAGCATTTCTCTCTCTAAAGTGGCTAATCTTGCTAAAAGAAGTTTATACTCCGCTTCTATTCTCTTAGAGCTTTTATCATAACCATAATATTTCCTAATTTCCTGTTCAATCTTATGCATCTTACATTCAATTTGCCGATACCTCTTTTCTTCTGAAACAATATCTTCTTTTGTAATCACAGGCATAGTGGAGTACTTGGAAAAACTTACGAAGTATGTTGAAACATCTAAACTAATAATCTTATTCCTTTTCACTATTGCCGTTTCCTTACCTGGCATTCTTAATCTATCGAATATAATCTTAAGAGTAAGAATCTTCCGGGCTTCCGCTATGAACCGAACTTCCCTATCCTCGATTCTTTCAACAGCTTTCAATACAGTCTCTTTCAGGTCGGTATAGAATGCTGATATTATTCTAAAAAAAGAAGTTAACACACCTTCGATACTCTTATTACTTGGATTGTAACATCTTACAATTATACCATCTCCCTCTTCGGCTTGCTTTAACGCCGTAATCTTTAGTATATTATTTTCCGATTTAATGTTTATAAAGCTCATTTTTGGAGCAAACTCTGCCTGCTGTGATACCTTTTGCGAATCAGTTTTTACTACCAAGCAATCAGTATTAAAACGCTCTGCATATCGGTGTACTTCACCTTCAAGCCAATTGCCTCGATGGATATATATTGCATAATTAAACTCCATTTCTCTTAAACATTGCGCTTCCGGTGTTAAAATTGCAGGTCCTGCATCCCCTATTCTTGTAATCAAATCTCCCTTTGCCAGCCAACCTATAGCTCTGAAAAGGGTAAGGGCAATGGTGCTGTTTTCCTCAATTATTTCGTATTCGGTGAGTCCACTATTGATTACAGCAAATCCTGATTTTCCGTCTGAAAGATCTACAAAGGAACCCTGAGGAAAAGTTGTTATAGGTTCAGGTTCCCTGGCACCTATGAGAAGTCGTTTCAGATGCTCAGGAATATCATCATCATCGTAGGGTTCAGGCCTAATCATATGTTCCACCACATCAAAGGGCGATTCCGTATACGATTTATCTGTCCTGATACCGGTGGGAAACAGTATTCGTAATCTATGGTCTTTTACCGTATTTCTTATAAACGTCTTGAATTTGATTAAAGGAGATCGGGTATCGAGAGTAATAAAGGTTGTAATAGGAACTATTTTAAGGGCATTGGTCCTTCTTTTCCTATCCTTTGATAGTTCCTGCGGGAGAATCAGTTCGAGTTCGATTTTTATAATGGATCTTACTGAGCCTTCTTCGATTTTTTGGACTTTTGCTGCAAGATCTTCACTTGTAAACAGTGTATTATTAATAGGGGGTGAAAAATTGTATGTATCTCCCGCATCTCCTTGATCCTCGAATATCCCGATATTCTTATATGTAATATTTGTTGATCTATCCAATATGTTAATAGAACCATTGTTCTGTACCTGAATGCTATAGTATTCATTTTCTATTGTTCCAAGGTTTTTCATTGAATCTTCGGCTAATGAAGCATCACTGATTTTATAAATGTTATCAGGCACTGTATGAATCGTCCTATAGCCGAAGGAGGGAATATCCTTAAGAAGTACATGTATTATATTATCATCACCTCTTTGAATGGGAAGATCCATTCCCCTTTCATCCACTACCCTTTTTATACCTTTATCAGTCTTAATTGTAATAACCTCATCTCTTTCCGAAAGGAGAGTATTGAAAATGACAAATGTCGATTCACCTTTCAAATCCAAAGGTATTTCTATTAGACTTGTTAGCCAGTTAATTTTATCACTAATTATCTTTGTGGTTTCCCGGATTACCTGCTTGAATCTTATTTCCATGTCCGAATGAACATCATCTACACTGACGCCACATATACTGTCGTGAGGATGGTTTTTTAGCAGGAGCTTCCAGATGCCAGTGATTTCAGTGTTGTACTCATCTCCCAATATCCAGGAGAGAGATAACAGAGGTTCTGCCACCTTTTCTAGTAATGACTGGCATTTTGAATTTGCTATCTTCAGATACATCCTGCTAGAAAGCGTCCCCGGGAAAACCGAAATGAATCTCCCACTGTACAGGTACCCCTTTAATTTCTGTAACTCAGAATGAGCATTTTCTATATAATTTCCTATATAAGAGAGAAACTCCTCCGGCGTACTCTGCCTTAAGGTAAAACCTTCCAAATTCATACTTCGTATGTAAGGAATGACATCATCGGGAACAGTTTCTTGGTCGTACCCGTTCATCAACAAAAAGTTATCAGTGCTTGCAAAGGGTTTTAATTTTTCTATTTCATTCAATATCCTCTCTCGAATCATTTCCGGATACTCCGATAAACGCATAGCATTTCTATAGCTGTCTAGAAGATACACTGCAGTAAGGTAACTCCCATCCGGTGATTCCCAGTTAAATTCAAGTGAAACATTTTTCGGGTCCATCGAAACTCCACGCCAGACAAATATTCCACTGATATCAAATCCTCTATGTATTTGAGCTGCCTGTGAAATTTGTCCGAAATTATCAAGCAACCAACCGGCTTTCATGGCACCCCCAAAATCAGAGGCTAACTTTATTCCGATTAGAAGATTTCTTACAATAGTTTCTCCACTTATAAGCTGCCAATCCGGTTGAAGATAGTACGGTCCAACAAAGAGTCTTTTTTCTTTTACATACTTTTTTATTTTATTAATATATCTTTTTGTCTCGATTCCATGCTCTTCCAACGTTTCAACAAGGTCTTCTATTATCAGAGTTTGTCCATCAAGCACGAATCTATAACCAGGTTCTTTTTCAAACATATGAAAAAGTGAATTAAAAAAATAGATAAGCCATTCGTTAGTGTATTTACTATTTAAAAACCATTCTCTATCCCAATGGGTATGAGAGATAATGTGAACTATCTTATTATGCCTTGTAGTTTCTTTGCGATTATTACTTGTAATTGCACCCACAGGAGTTCCTTATAACAAGCTGTGTAGCTACACTTACCTTAACGGGCGGGGATTTAGGATTCTCTATTATTTCCAACAATCTATGGGCTGCCAATTTTCCCATCTCCTTTAAGAAGACATGAACAGTTGTAAGTTGAGGATAAGAGATAGAAGCCCAATCTATGTCATCAAAGCCGGTTACAGCAAGATTCTTGGGAACCTCTATACCCAGTTCTCGAGCCTTGTTTATAACTCCAATTGCCGTAGCATCGTTTACAGCAACAATTGCGGTGGTATCAGGATACTTCTCAAGTGCTTTTGGAAGATATTCTTCACCGTAATATATAGTAGTGTCCGGCATATAAATGGTTCTTGGTTCCATCGATAATTCTTTGAGAGCCAATTCATAACCCTCTCTTCGTGCCCTGTTACTTGACCAATCTGAAGGTCCTGAGAAAAAGACAATATTTCTGTGACCGTGTTCAAGTAAATGCTTTGTCGCCTGGTAAGAACCTTTTGTATCTTGACACACAACGCAATCAATATCAGTCTCCCGTAATTCATTACCAAAAAGGATAATCGGATAATTCATGCTTTTCAGGTATAAAATGAACCTTGGCTTTATGCTCGGTCCCCTTAGGATAAAACCATCACATCTGTGCTCTCGGATAAAGAGAAGATCAGCCGGGTTATTCATTTCATCTTCTGTCAACGAAATAGACATGATATGGTACGATTTTGCCTTTAACTCTTCTTCTACTCCCATTAGAGAACGATGATAATAATCTTCAGAACTCATTCTTGGTTCTCTTTTTTTCCCGACAGTTGCTATTATCTTCGTTTTTGAAGTTACAAGACTCCTTGCAGATGCATTCGGGATATAATTGTATTTTTTTATCGCTTCTAAAATTCTTTTTTTCGTTTCCTCACTAATGCCAGGTTTATCGTTTAAAACTTTTGATATCGTGGAGATTGAAACACCCATCTGTGAAGCAATTTCTTTTAATGTAAAATTCTTAGCCATTTCAGGTTACCTTTTAACATATTCCCTTCTTAAAATATTCTTACTCAATTGACAATATATTGACAATATATAGGTGGGAGCTGGATTTTCAATAAGGAGGCAATAATTATATTAACCACATATGAGAATTTTTTCAATAAATAGTTTTATTTTATTGACAAAAAAATTTATGATGATAATATAAGGAAAACGTTTTCGTAAAATTGTAGTGAGGATAGTAAATGGACTTGAAGTTAAAGAGATATAAAAACAATCCGATTCTTTCTCCGAATGGTGCAAACAAATGGGAATCGGGAGCTGTATTTAATTGCGGAGCTACAGTAGCCGGAGAAAACAGAATAGTTCTCCTATACAGAGCTGTAGCATCTGGTTATGAAAAGGCACCCAATAAAAAGGGCTATATAAACTACATTTCCAGAATCGGATTTGCAGAAAGCAATGATGGATACGACTTCACCACTCTCAATAGACCTGTATTAATTCCAGACGAAGATTATGATATCTTTGGTTGTGAAGACCCTCGAATCACCAGATTCATAGACAGAGATTCGGAAACTTATCTAATCACATATACAGCCATGTCGGCTCCTGCCTTTAGCGGAAAGGGTGATAGAATAGCAATAGCCACTTCACATGATCTTGTGACCTTCAAAAAAGAAGGAATTCTATTCCCTGATCTGAATGATAAAGATGCCGTCATTTTCCCTGAGAAAGTAAATAATAAAGTTGCTATGCTTCATAGGATTGAGCCTGATATCCAGATAGTTTATTTTGAGGATCTCGAACACATGATGAATGTTAAAGCAGACTTTTGGTCAAAGTATTTAAATGATTTGGAAAGATTTACAATCCTGGAAAGAAAATTCCCATGGGAAGAGAAAAAGATAGGTTCCGGACCACCACCTTTAAAAACAGACGAAGGTTGGCTACTCATTTATCACGCGGTAGATAGCAAATCAATTTACAGGACAGGTGCAGCTCTACTGGATCTCGATGATCCGTCAGTTATTATTGCAAGGAGTCCATATCCGATTCTGGAACCGGAAAAGGATTATGAAAAATATGGTGATGTAAATAATGTGGTTTTTCCCGAAGGCGCAGTGCCTGTTGGGGATAAGCTATTTGTTTACTATGGTTCTGCTGACAAGTATTGTTCCTTGGCAACTATCAATCTAAAGGATTTATTGGTCTACCTATTGGGGTTTAAACAATAAGCTATTTTAAAGTAGAAGGAGGTGAAATTATGTAAAGAAAAGAGAATTGACATCTATTTCAAACGATTGCATTTTGCAATCAATCATTCATTCAAGGAGGTAAAGGAAGAATGAAAAGGAAGATGTATCTGGTAATAATTGCTTCACTTATTTTTCTTGCTACGTCATTTATAGCTTTTGCAGGTGGGCAGGCTGAAGGTGCGAAGCAGGAAAAGATTACGATGGCATTATGGACCCAACCAAATGTCAACAGTGAAAGGTATTGGAAACCGATAGTTGATGAATGGAATGCTTCACATCCCAACATCCAGATTGACTGGAAGACGATACCGACTGGTGGTAGTTCAGAAGAGGTTATTTTAACTGCGCTGGCAACAGGAACTCAACCCGATATATGTACAAATATTTTTATCGGTTTTCTCGCCCAATTGGCAGAAAATGATGCCGTGGTACAGTTGGATAAAGAATTTCCGGATTACTGGGATGTTGCCGAGAAGGCAAAGATGAAAAACATAATAAAAAAAGGCTGGTCTATCAATGGGAAATATTATGAAATGCCGATGTATGTAAATACAATGATGGACTGGTACAATAAAGGATTACTCAAAAAAGCAGGACTTGCCAAACCACCCAGAACCTACTCAGAATTCATGAATGCCGCAGCCAAGGTTGTAGTACCCGGAAAGATACTGGGTGCAAATATTAATTATAAGACATCCTGGTGGAGCAGGTGGTTCGACCTTGAAAGCAGTTACTACGCCGCTTCAGGAGGAAAACCATATATCGATGTAAAAACAGGAAGACTGCATTTCGATGACAAGTATGGTAGAGCTTATCTTAACTTCATTGCTGATCTGTTCAAGAAGAAATATGCAATGCCAGTGGATATCAAAGACGGAGTACTAAAGGGAACGGTGTTGATGAAGCATCCTCAGGGACCATGGAGCATAAAGGGTGCCAATGAAAGATTCCCCAACAAGCCCTATGTTGTTGCGAAAACCCTGGTACCCGATTTTGTTCCTGCATCTCAGCCGGTCTACACTTTTGCCGATACCAAGGGTATGGTTATGTTTAGAAAATCTAAGTACAAGAAACAGGCTTGGGAGTTTATCAAGTGGTACTACGGTGATATCAACCATATTGCTAAATGGCTGGAAGAGACAGGTCAGGCACCCTCTCGTGAAGATTTAATGACCAATCCGATTTTCCAGGAATTCTGGAAAAAGAATCCTGAAGTAAAAGCTTACGCTGAACAAATTCCATACTCACTGCCACCCGCACCAATAGCAAATACAGTGGAGGTTCACAATTTGATTAATTCCGAACTCTGGGAACCGATAATTTTCGGAAAGAAAACAGTGGACCAGGCTTTAAACGATTTAATACCTAAGGTTCAAGCATTGTGGAAAAAATAATATAATACAGGTTATCCGACCTGCAATTCATAATTGCAGGTCGGATTGTTTTGAAAATAAAAACAATAAACATATAAAAAAGGAGATAGAAGGTGTCGGGTATAACAAGCTCCAAAAAGTTAAAAAAAGAGAGTACTGGTTGGATACTTATCTCACCCTATCTATTTCTTACAATTCTTTTCTGGCTTATTCCCGGTGTATGGTCACTAATTTTGACATTTGAAAAATGGAACATGATGTCTCCTCCCAAATTTGTTGGTTTGAACAACTTTATAAATATCTTTTCAGATAGATTATTTCTAATTACGCTGAGAAATACATTTCAATTTATTATTGTTTATATACCGGTTGCAATAGCATTCTCCCTGTTTATAGCCTGGGTTATATACAAATCAAAGTTTATGCCTACATTTTTCTTGATAGCCTTTCTGTTACCATATGTAACCTCGGGTGTTGCATACTCCGTTATCTTTAACAGGTTATTTGCCTACGATGGGGTAGTAAACGTATTTTTAAGAAAATTCGGATTAGAGATACCTTTTTTCACGGATCCTCATATAGCAATGACATCAATAGCCCTACTTGTAGTATGGAAGATAATGGGATATTACAGCCTAATTGTATATGCAGGTCTTCAGGCTATCCCAAATTCAATTTTTGAAGCAGCCAGGATCGACGGAGCCAGTGAGAGAAAGACTTTTTTCAGGATAACCCTTCCCCTATTAAATCCGGCCTTTACGACGATACTGGTTTTTGCAGCAATAATCAGTGTTAATATTTTCACAGAGCCCTATTTGATCACCGAGGGAGGACCATTCGATTCCACACGAACCTTTGTTTTCTGGACTTATAAAACTGCCTTTGAACTACTAAAAGCTGGCCAGGGAAGTGCACTTGCTTTAATAACAGCATCGATTTCTTTTGTACTGGTACTAATAATAAGGAAATTTATTGAGAAGGAGATCGAGTTTTAAAATGAAAACAACATCAAAAATTATAAACATGAAGATAATTCTAATTACAATACTTCTATTTCTTGTTGTAATATGGATTTATCCCTATCTTTGGGTTGCAATAGCATCTTTTAAGGATGCAACGGATATAACAGGAACGGGTTTATTACCCAAAAAACCCCTAACACTATCACATTACAAGTTTATTTTTGTTACTGCAAATGAAATAGGCCGAACACCCTTCTTACGCGCTCTGGTTAATTCACTATTCATATCGATATCCGTTACCTTCCTGGTAATTGCTATTTCTTCACTCGCCGGGTATGCTCTGGCAAAACACGATTTCAGGGGTAAGAAATTCTTGAATAATTTTGTAATTTTCCAGATGTTGTTCCCCTCCATCCTCTTCCTGATACCAGTTTTTCTCGTAGTCAAAACTCTTAAGATGATTGATACATATCAAGGCATGATACTTCCATTCATTGCAAGCCCTTGGGGAGTGTTTCTCTTTTATCAATTTTTTAAGGGAGTTCCCAATGATATCATTGAAAGTGTAAGAATTGATGGCGGTGGTGAACTGTTAATCATAACAAGAATTGTTATACCCCTTTCAAAATCAATAATAACAATTGTTGGGATGTTTACTTTTATGCAGAGATGGGATGAGTATCTCTGGTATATAGTGCTTAATAAGAATAACAACTACATGCCTTTGACTACTGTTCTGGCAGGATATATGAAAACATACGGGGAGAAATTAGGTGAACAGATGGCAGGAGTTGTCATTCTGACCTTCCCCATTATTGTTCTCTTTCTTATTTTCAGGAAATCGTTTACGCAGGGCATAACAATGACCGGTTTGAAAGGATAGAAATGTGATTAAACTTAAGCGAATTCTTAATACTCCAATAATGATACCTAGGAAACATCTTAAATGGGAAGCCGGTGCTGTTTTCAACTGTGCAGTCATTTATGATAATGGTCTTTTTCATATGTTGTACAGGGCTACTGACATCGCTTCTAACGGGAGTGAAGGTGATTTTATAAGCAGGATAGGTTATGCGGTAAGTATAGACGGTTTACACTTTAACAGGTTGGAAGAACCTGTTTTATCCAATAACACTGAACAGGAAAAACGAGGATGCGAGGATCCCAGAATCGTAAAAATCAATGGGATCTACTATATGATGTATACAGGCTTTGGCGGAAGATTTCCCGGAGATTACAGAATATGCCTTGCAACATCACACAATGTAATTGATTGGAAGCGACACGGGGTTGTACTGGATGAAAAAAACAAGGATGCGTCACTGTTCCCTGAATTGATTAACGGTAAATATGTAATGCTTCATAGGAGAGAACCTGATATATGGATTGCTTATTCCGATGATCTTAAGAACTGGTATGGCCATACACCTATTATGAAACCTATTCCTGAATCTGATTGGGAATGCAACAAGATTGGTATTGCAGGTCCGCCTATAAAAATGGATGATAGCTGGTTGTTAATTTATCATGGTACCAATAAAAAGAACAGATATAGTCTCGGTATAGCCATCCTTGATGGCAAAGATCCGTCAAAGGTAATTGCCAGACAGAGAGAACCAATTTTAGAACCCACTCTGGATTGGGAGGTGAAAGGCTTTGTTCCTAATGTTGTATTTTCATGCGGACAGGTTGAATTTAAGGATAGAATTATTGTCTATTATGCTGGTGCTGATACTGTGATAGGGGCAGCCGAAGTGGAAAAAAAGGATATAGTATTTTGACAATCAGAATACCTTTTAAAAATACAGTTCCTAAAATAAAATGGAAATAATACGATACGAGAACAATCCGATAATAGAGCCCAGAGGTGACGATTGGGAAGCCTGTGCTACTTTTAACCCGGCAGCAATTTATGACAACGGAAAGATTCACATACTGTACAGGGCCGTTGGGGATTATTTGCGGTATTCCTCCAAATTAGGCTATGCCATATTCGATGAAGATTTAAAATTAATAGAGAGGTATGAGCAACCCGTATTCACTCCCGAGATAGATTTGTGGGAATTTTCCATAGAAGATCCGAGATTAAGCTTTATAGGGGATAGAATATTCCTTACATATGTCGTTACGCCAACTCCCTTTTGTCCGGGTCCCGTTAGAATAAGGCTTGGAATTCCAAAACCCAAACAAGCATATGCATGTACTGCATATGCATATGGCGACAGTATTCTTAAATTAGAACGAAGAGGTGTGATAACCCCTTTTGGAACCGGTGATCGGGATACAATGTTCTTTCCTGAAAAGATACGTAATAAATTTGCAGTTCTGCACAGACCTGCAAACTGGATTGGAGCAGAATACAAGACTAAATCTCCCGGCATATGGTTCGCATTTTTCAATGATTCCTATAGGTATTTGTATGACCATAGGCTCATAATGTCCCCGAAAGAGGATTGGGAATTAAAAAAGATCGGGGCGGGATCACCCCCTGTTTTAACAGAATACGGTTGGCTTCTTCTTTATCATGGTGTCGATAATAACAGCATTTACAGAGTAGGCGCCGCACTATTGGACAAAGAGTATCCATGGAAGGTACTGGCTCGTACTCCCGAACCGCTAATGGAACCGGAAGAAGATTATGAATTACATGGGGATGTCCCAAATGTCGTCTTTCCTGAAGGCAGCTTTATTATCGGAGACAAATTGATTGTTATATACGGGGCAGCAGACAAGGTAGTTTGTGCGGCAAGCATCAAAACCAACTCTCTGATTGATTATTTACTCTCTATAAACCAGAAGGACTAGCCGTAGATTCTCTTACCCTTAATTGAGTAGGTATCAATTCTTTCCTTGGTGGTCCTGAGTATCCCCTAATACGTTCGATTAGCAATTCAGCCGATCTCTTACCGATATAGAAAGTGTTTTGTGAAACCGTCGTAAGGGGCGTTTCAAAATAAGAAGCAATATCAATATCATCAAATCCAACGATTGAAAGCTCCTCCGGCACTTTAATACCTGATAATTTAGCTGCTCTCAACGCCTGAAGTGCCACTATGTCATTCATGGCAAAAATTGCGGTTGGCCTGTCTCCCCTATTCAAATGTTCTGATATTTCCTCTATCTCCTGTTGAATATAACTATTCTCAATCTTAAGTATAACACGTGAGGCAATTTCCTTGTCTATTTTCCCGATCAACCATGGATCACTGGGAACAATTCCTTTTTCGTCCATAGCTTTTCGATATCCCCTGACACGTTCAGCTATGGGCAACAATTCCAATAGGGGTCGTGTCAAAAATACAATCTTTCTGTGACCAATATCAATTAAATATTTTGTCGCTTCATATGCTCCGGTATAATTATCACTTAATACATAATCCTTGTTGAGACCTTTTAATGTTCTATCCATCAAAACGATTGGTATAGAGTTTTGCTTTGCTATTTGATACAATCTACGTGCTTGATCAGACTTCCAGGCAGGCCAGATGAGTATCCCTTTCACTCCATCTTGCAGGAGCTGATCCAGTAACCTGTTTTCCTCTTCAACATCACCATTTGAATTACAAAACAGAATTCTATATCCTTGAGATCTCGTTACACTTTCCGCTCCGCTTAACAAATGTCTCTGAAAATCACTAAAAAAATCAAATGTAATGTATCCTATGAAATTCCTCTGTTGATTATTAGGAGAAAAAGCCTTGGCAAAGCTTCCCTTACCGGGAACACGCTCAATCAGTCCCTCTGCCTCGGCATTGCTTAAAGCCTGTCTGATAGTACTTCTGCTTATTTTTAGATGACGCTGTAATTCCGATTCGGAAGGTAGTCTGCTACCAGGGCCTATTTCACCGGAAATAATCAGGTGACGAATCTGATTCAATAACTGAGCATGAAGAGGTATTGTACTGTCATGGTCTATCGTGATGTCCACTATATCGCTCTATTTTAATTAGTCAATAGGATATTATTGTATATACATGTTATAACAATACCGAACCTATCTGTAAACGTATATCAAAAAACATATGTAATGTCAACTTGGTTAAATCTTAAACATTACCTTAATTGTCTTTATTTCGTAGGGTGTGAAATATAATTCTAAAGTATTTTCTCTAAATAATTTCAGATCTTTTATTTTGTTTTCCATGAGGTCACACTCCTCTGCCATGTCGATGTCTAAGCCGAATTGAATATTAACAAACCCTCTCTTGTTATGATTTTCATACAATCTCACCAATATTGAATCATCATCCTCTGATTTCTTAACTGTTTCAACAATGATATTTGATTTATCAAGAGAAATCATAGAAAAAACATCCGGTAATCCCTTCATCTTCGAATACTTATTGGAGTCTTCACTCCGGGTGATTAAGAAACAATTCATCGGGTAATTTAAATTATAGGCCATTTGTACCGTCCCTCCCTCCCGCCAAGAACCTGTATGCGGATACAGGGAATAGGTAAAGACATGTTTTCCCAAATCTGCTTCAGGGTTGGGTTCCACACCTGATTTGATAAGAGTGAGTCTCAATGTACTATCCTTGATATCGTACCCATACTTACAATCATTTAATAGACTCACACCATAATCATTTTCAGAAAGGTCCGCCCACTTATGGGCACAAACTTCAAATTTTGCCCTGTCCCATGATGTATTCCAATGAGTTGGACGTTCTATATTACCAAATTGTATATCATATGTGGCTTTCGTAGAATTAATATTTACGGGAAAAGACACTTTTAAAAGAAGCTGTTTTTCTCTCCATTCAATAGTATTTTCAAAATCAACTCTGGGAATATCATTATATATACAGATTTTTTGCTTGATAGTAGAATCGAGGAATTTCTTTTCTACTGAAATAGCCCCGCGAATAGGCCCGGTTTCTACAATTTCTATATTGCTGGCAGTATCAACTTCCCACATCTTGTAAATATAGTATGGATCGATATCCCATGAATCCCAATTCTGGGGCTTATCTTCGAAAACCTGCAATACATTGCCACGTCCTCCCTTAACGATGATTTCTCTTTCTGCTACTTTGTCGAAAAGAGAAATAATTTCAGCTTTTTCATTAAACGAGATTTTAAAATACCGGTTCTCCATATACGTTTTTTCAATAATCAATCCGACACGGTTGTTCTTCTCTATCTTTCTGTTAAGATGATATTTGTTGCCATTATGAGTTTTTTTAACTCTAAAAGATTTAAAACCCTTGGAAGGTACATCGCTTGCAAGAAATATTATTTCCTCCAAGCCATTTCTGCCTATTGTCTTCTGATGAGGAACCTCAATTTCTCCATCTGCTATTACAATATCAGAAAAACCTGGCATTATTGAAGAGTCGACTCTTACGATGTCTTTCCTGTTGAATGAAGTATTGTTGAATACAACAAGGGTTGGTCCGTCTACATTTAATTTTGAAGCCAAAAAATTATAAATCGAAGAAAGTATCTTTTCACATCTCGAAAAAATATGAGCATAATCCCGCCACGAATCTTCGTATACTTCTTTAATGGACGAACCAGGCAAAATGTCATGGAATTGATTCAATAACACTTTTTCCCACAGGTCTCTTAACTCTTGAGCCGGGTATTCATAACCCAAAACACTCGTCAAAGCAGCTGTAAACTCAACCTGGCTCAGCATTACTTCCGCTTTTCTATTGAAACGTTTATTCTTTGCCATTGAGGTGTAAGTGCCTCTATGAAGTTCCAAATACAATTCACCAACCCATCTTGGAACTGAATCTCTATCGCTATACAGTCTCTTTTCCAGTCTTTTAAAAAAATCTCCGGCTTTCTCCATTTTTATTTGAGGACAGCCCGGTATACCACGACTCATTCTTTTCGCATTTTCAAGCATTTCTCTCGTGGGCCCACCACCACCATCACCATATCCATAGCAAATCAAGACTTCTTGATTCAAATCTTTTTGCTGATAGCGTTTCCAGGCTCCCAAAACCTCTGATGGAGTTAATGTTGAATTATATACCGTTTGAAATGATTTTGTATTATAATCGGAAGTGGTAATAAAATGCGTAAGAACTTCTGAGCCATCTATTCCCCGCCAGAGAAAAGTATCATACGGAAATTTGTTAAATTGATTCCAACTGATCTTTGTTGTCATGAAATATCTTATTCCGCTCTTCTTAATGATCTGGGGTAATGAAGCACTAAAACCAAATGCATCGGGGAGCCATAGTATCTTACTGTCAATTCCGAATTCATCTTTAAAAAATCTCTTTCCGAAAAGGATCTGACGTATCAACGATTCACCGGAAGGAAGATTGATATCTGACTCAAGCCACATCGCACCTTCTGCTTCCCAGCGGTTCTCTCTAATACGTTCTTTTATTTTTGCATAGATGGAAGGATATTCTTCCTTAATGAACTTGTATAATACAGGCTGACTGTACATGAAAATAAAATCTTCATACTCATTCATAAGTTTAAGAGCCGTGGAAAAACTGCGAACTGCCTTTTCCTTTGTCTGTCTGATCCGCCATAACCATGCAACATCAATATGAGTATGTCCGACACAGGATACTTTTATCCCCTGATCAGAACAGTATTTGTTGTAAAATTCTTCTTCGATATAATTTATTGCCCCCTTAACAGAAAGGCTAAACATCTCTGAGTACGGTTTACGCAGATCTAGAATATCTACGGTCCTGTTTAGATGTTTCAGAATCATCAATCTTCTTATATCATCTTCAGGAAGGATATTTGCCACTTCAAGAGGTATTTTCAAATCGTAATAGAGTCTTTCAGTATCGTAATTAAAGAGACCGATTTCGCATATGAAATTCACCTGTCTGACCTTAGGCCCCGAGTAACCCCAAAAAAGAAACTCATAAGCCCCTCCCGCCTCTGCACGATCTGTGATAATAGCAAGATTGTGATTTGTATCAAAAGCCTGAGAAATGTTTCCATTGATAAAGAATAAGAACTGTGGATTTGTTGCATCCCATTCACCTTCAAGACCTGTTCGTATTCTCAAGGCAATTGTTTTACCATTCCATTCATCCGGGACTGTGTATTTCACATAGAACCATGTATGGGAATCAAATTCGCCCCAACGCGCATCCGGTTTGAAATTATTCCACTTGTCGTAATCATCATGTAATATCTTTTCAGGCCTGTCTTCTGTTACTTTAAACCTTATGTCATCAATCATCCGTATGTTTACAAAAATCAGGTCATGTAGTGTTTTGACAGTTCGTTCAATTTTTGCTTGCTTAAACATTTATTTCATTCTCCAATCAAAATTAGAAAAATAATATTTTATCACTATTGACAGTAATCCGCTACCATGCTAATCTATTATAACAGATACTAACATGTATGTACAGGTTGGTATTATATTTTTTGCAAAAACGCGTTTTATCGCGTAAAGGCTGTAGTTTACAGCCATAAAAACCTCAAACAAAAGGAGAGAGAAATGAAAAAGGCGAGAAAACTCTTAGTGACAATTGCTCTTATTCTTGGCTTGTCACTGCTTCTGACCACTCCACTAATTGCTACTGGTCAAAAGGAAGCAACAACCAAAGTAGAGGTTTCCATAGTTTATGGAACACCTTGGAAAGAATTGGTTGAACCGGCTATAGCCAAATATGAGAAGGAAACCGGAGCAAAGGTTAAACAGGTCTTGCTCCCTCCCGGAACCAACGTTGACACGAAGGTAGCCCTTGATTTGGCCGGGGGTGTAGCAGCTGATATTGTAGCTGTGGATGGGTATAGGATACCAGAGTTTGCTGAAGCAGGTTATCTTCTTTCCCTTGATTCATACTTAAAGAACTGGCCAGACTGGATGTACTATTATGATTCAATGAAAAAAATGGTAGAATTCGACGGGAAACACTATGGAGTGCCCCTGGATACCGACGTGAGGATGCTCTGGTATTGGAAACCAATTTTCAAGAAAGCAGGAATTGCAATCCCTTGGGAACCAAAAAACTGGGATGATGTTCTGAATGCTGCCAGAAAAATAAAAGCCAGTGTAGCCGGTGTAGATTATCCTATTTATCTTCCCGTCGGAAGCAAAATGGGAGAAGCAACGACAATGCAGGGTTTTTATATGATCCTCTTAGGTGCCGATTCACCGAGTAATGATCAGAACAGGCTAAGAGATTGGAAGGCAGGGAAATGGATCGGTAAGAGCCCGGCTATTCTTCGCACTCTTCAAGTGTATCAAACAGTATTTGTAAAAGATAAGTTGAGCATGAGAGATATTTACTATACACCAGATGTATGGGGAGATTGGAGAAGAGCCATGATTAACGGTAAGATTGGAATCGGTTTGGGTGGTTCCTGGGAATTCAAGGAATTTTGGACAGGAGCAGGCGTGGATTTGCCCCCTGTTGAAAAGAGAAAAGAGCTTGTTGGATGGGCACCAATGCCCGGCAGTGGGCTACCCGGAGCACCTGCCATTGTAAGTATTTCCGGAGGCTGGACTTTTGCAATTAATGCAAAGGCCAAAAACAAAGAAGCTGCATTTGAGCTTTTGAAAGTTATTTTTACCAAAGAAAATTTCGGTTCCTGGGTATCCGGGGCTGCCAAAGTATCTACTAGAGAAGATGTAAGTAATATGGCTAGCTACAAGAAAGACAGTTACATTGCAGAAATTACACCTCTTGTAAAAGCCACCACAACACGAGATACTTATCCCGGATATTCAAAGGTTTCATCTTTTGTACAGGCTGCCACAGAAGATATTCTCGACGGTAAATCGCCGGCGGAAGCAATGAACAGCTATTACAACAATCTCGTAAGTGAATTCGGTAAAGACAAGGTTACTACAAGATAAAATGCAATACCGGCTCAGAGAGACACTCTCTGAGCCGACATTTTCAAACTTATAAAAAGGCAACCATCATGGTAGTAGGCGTATCAAAAAGACCATTGATTGTAATGTTGATTCCATTTTTTCTATTTGTTGCACTATTGATTTTATGCGTGTTTTGGACACTTGGAATCAGCTTTACTGATAAAGCTCTCTTAGGACTGGCTGCCATACATCCTAAATTCGTAGGCTTTAAGAATTATTTGAGGTTGATTACTCATCCTGATTTTTTGAATTCAATGAAAGTAACCGTGATTTTTACATTCTCCTCAGCAATTGTTGGACAATGTATATTGGGGTTACTACTGGCGGTTGCTCTGAAAAACAAAAAAATTCGTTTGAAACCAATTTATGAAATCGCTATTCTGCTCGGATGGCTGTTACCGGATATGGTTGCAGCTTTTATGTGGGGAGCATTTGCCTCCGGTTCAGGCTTTCTCAATGTGGTATTGGCGCCCCTTGGAATAAAACCTGTTAATTGGATAACGACAAAACCTCTTATCACTGTTATCATAGCAAACATCTGGAAAGGTACCGCATGGTCATACCTGCTCTTTGCGGCAGCGTTAGATACAATACCAAGAGAATTGTTTGAAGCTGCAGACGTAGATGGTGCATCAGCATTGCAAAGATTATTCTATGTAAGTATTCCGATTCTATTACCAACCATTCTTGTAAATATTTTACTGGTGACAATTTGGACATTTGGATACTTTTCTCTGATCTATGGTATGACTGGAGGAGGCCCCGGCCATTCTACCGAAGTGATATCGATACTTATGTACAAGGAAGCATTCGATTCATTCCATATTGGATATGGAAGCGCAATAAGCATTTCCATGACAATCATGGTTGGTTTTATGTCCATATTCTATTTTTGGGGGCAAAGGAGAACAGAAGATGTGGTTCAATAGAGGTTTGAATAGAGAGAAAATATCCTTAGTCATAAACTATGTTCTACTTTCCATAATAGCAATATTCTGGCTAAGCCCTTTTACATGGTTAATTCTTACCTCAATTGATCCGCATGGAACGAGTGCATTTAAATTACCGGAAAATACAACACTTGAACACTATTTCTTGGTTTTTGCCGGTTCTTCATCGGCACGCTGGGTACTTAACAGCGTGCTGATTTCTGCCGGAAGTGCAACAATGGTACTGGCAGTCATAATTTTTGCTGCGTATCCTTTTTCCAGGATGCAATTTAGAGGAAAAAATGTAATTCTTTGGGGACTTGTTTTGATCAGAATAATACCACTTTCCGCTTTCTTATTACCTCTTTTTCTCTTCTGTGTAAGATTTGGTTTACTGAACCCAATGGGTGTAATTGTAGCTTTATCGATGTTAAACATTCCCTTTGGGTTGCTTTTAATAAAAAATTTTTATGACACTATCCCTTTGACATATGAAGAAGCGGCCTGGGTAGATGGTGCTGGCATTATGAAAACGATTTTCAAAGTCTTACTTCCTATCGCAGCTCCGGGAGCAGTTGTCGTATGGTTCATGACTTTCACCGGTGCATGGAATGAGTTCATGTTACCCTTTGTTCTGCTTAGAAATCCCGATTTCTGGCCAATGTCTGTTGGTCTGTATAATTCTTTCGGTCTACATGGAAGTGTGAATTTCGGTTTCTTATCGGCATTCTCAATTGTTTATGCAGTACCGTCAGTCCTGGTCTTTTTCCTGCTACGTAAGAATCTGGTTTCCGGCCTTTCCGGGGCTGGCATTAAAGGTTAAAGGTTTCTCAATGCACTTACAGCCCTATTGTAATCGGGGTGATTGTGATTCTCCTCCACAATTTCCATATAACGGATAATGTCATCCTTGTCCACAATAAAGATGGCCCTGTTCAAGAGGCGGAGTTCCTTTATCAGAACCCCATAGTTCAGACCGAAATTGGCATCCCGATGATCCGAAAGGGTCTCTACCCTATCCACTCCTGCTGCACCGCACCAGCGCTTTTGAGCAAAGGGAAGATCCATACTTATAGTAAGCACCACTACATCACCTCCGAATGAGGTAGCAAGTGCGTTGAATTTTCGTGTCTGCGCATCACAAACACCGGTATCGAGCGAGGGTACCACACTTATCAGCTTAACCTTTCCCCTGTAATCGGAAAGGCGCTTTGGCAGGAGGTCGTTATCGAGAACTGTAAACTCGGGAGCTCTGTCCCCCACCTCCACAATCATTCCTTCCAGGGTAATGACATTTCCTCCCATTTTCGTTATCTGTCTTTCCATCTTAATACCTCCTATTCTACTCTTTTCATATGTGTATGGCCCAGCCCTCAACCGCTCTCATGGCTTCCATTACCGCCTCTGAAAGAGTAGGATGGGCATGTATCATCGTTGCTATATCCTCAGGCAGGAGCTCTGCGGTTTCTGCAAGAAGGACCTCGTGGATCAATTCGGTAGCCTCTGCTCCAACTATATGAGCTCCAAGTATCTCCTTTATCTCGGGATCGTATAGAACCTTTACAAAACCATCGGGTTCCTCGATTGCTACCGATTTTCCAGCTCCCCTGTAGGGGAAAGCTGCCTTAGCATAGTTTATCCCTTCCCCTTTCAGCTTTTCCTCGGTATAACCGAAACTTGCTACCTGCGGTTCGCAGTAAACAGCGGATGGAATCTTTAACGTGTCCACCTTGGCGGGAGTACTCAACCCTGCAAGATGTTCGACGACGATTTCACCCTCTTTTGATGCGACATGTGCCAAAAGCGGGGTTTTTACTATATCACCTACTGCAAAAACACCCTTCAGGGAGGTTTCATAGTAATCACCAACCTTCACGAATCCCCCTTCAATTTCGATTCCGGCTTCTTCCAAACCTATTTCTTCGATATTTGGACTCCTCCCCACAACCACGAGAAGCTTATCCGCCTTAAGCTTCTCTTTCGAACCCTCGCTATTTTCAATGGTAAGGATAACCGAGGATTCTTTCTTCTCCAGCGATACTGCCCTGGTAGAGGTAAGAATTTTTATCCCTCTCTTCCTGAACGACTTTGCAAGCACTTTAACCGTTTCTCTGTCTTCCAGGGGAAGTATCGAATCCATCATCTCGATAAGAGTCACATCCACACCGAAAGAGTTCAGAATATGTGCAAATTCAACACCGATTGCACCGGCCCCAAGAATCAACATGCTCTTTGGAAGTTCCTCCATCATAAGGCCGCCTGTCGAGGAAAGTACCAGTCTCTCATCGAACTCGAAACCCGGAATCACCTTCGGTCTCGAACCTGTTGCAAGAAGGATATTCTTTCCAACGATATCGGTTCCGTCTACAGAAACGGTATGAGCATCCTTGAGCTTTCCCGTTCCCTCCAGCAGATCCACCTTGTTCTTCTTTAACAGGTAGCGGACCCCTCTGGAAAGGGTATCAGCTGCTTTCCTGGACTTCTCAAAGACCTTCCCATAGTCTAAATTCCCCGTATCTACGGAGATGCCCATATACTCGAGCCTGGAAATAGACCTGTATATGTTTGCCTGGTTGATAAGGCTCTTCGAAGGGATACATCCGATGTTAAGACACACCCCGCCGGGTCTATCCTTCTCTATTACACAGGCCTTGAGCCCAAGTTGTGCAGCCCTTATTCCCGCAACGTAACCCGCCGGGCCTGCACCGAGAATCACCAGATCGTAGTTTTTTTCATTGCTCATCTTTTGACTTTCCCCTTTTTAAAATAAATTATTTAACAAAATATCAGTATAGTGCCCTTATAGGTTCCTCAATAATATCCTTTAAATCCTTGAGAAATCTAGCCCCAACAGCGCCATCGATCACCCTGTGATCGCATGAAAGGGTAAGTTTCATCAATTTTCTTACAGAGGGAATACCATCGATGCTGACAACCTGCTCCGCGATACTTCCCACTGCAAGGATTGCCGAACCGGGAGGATTGATTATTGCGGTAAACTCCTCTATCCCGAAGGAGCCTAGGTTGCTTATAGTAAAGGTGGCTCCCGAATATTCATCTGGCTTCAACTTTCCGGCCTTTGCTCTCTCTATGAGCAATTCAAGCTCCCCGTCGATATCCAGTATCCCAAGTTTTTCACAGTTTTTAACCACCGGGGTAATAAGGCCGTTTTCAAGGGCGACTGCAATTCCAATATCAACGCTAGGAAAATATTCTATGTAGTCCCCGAACCAACCGGCATTCACCTGAGGATTCCGTTTCAAGGCTTCGGCAACGAACTTCAAGAGAAAAGCATTGAAGGACACTTTTTTCCCAACCGATTCATTCAGGCGCCTTCTCGCCTCCATGAGTGACTCAACTTCCACCGTGAGCTTCAGGTAGTAGTGAGGACTTTGGAACTTGGAGTTAGAGAGCCTCTCCGCTATCACCTTCCGCATACCGGTAACAGGAATTTTCCTGCCTCTTAAACCTTCTGCTTCTTTTATCTCGGTCCTCCCAAAAGCCGCACTTTTGGATCCTGCCCTTAAAAAGCCTTCTACGTCTCTCTTTACAACCCTCCCCTCGGGCCCCGTTCCCCTTACCGAAGAGATGTCGATACCTGCATCCCGGGCAATCTTTTTGGCAAGGGGAGAAGCCTTGACTCGCCCCTTACCACTGGGGATTCCACCGGCAGCAGATTCGGCAGTGGATTCAATAGCAGATTCGGTAATGGACCTGGCAGCGGATTTAGCAGTGGATTCATCAGTGGATCTGGCAGTAAAAAGTTCACCGGCTGAAACCCCGGCAGTGGCAGTAGCTTTTGCTTCTTCTGCTTCTTCCCCTGCAACTCTGCTCTCTCCTTCCCTGCTGCCCCCCTCTACCGCCATTTTCTCTTTCTCCCTTCCTCTCTCTATCTCGGCAAGCACCCCGCTAATGTCCTCGCCTTTCTCTCCAACTATGGCTATCGTATCGCCGATGGCAGCATCTTTTCCTTCTCCTACAATGATCTTCAAGATTGTTCCCTCGTTGATGGATTCATACTCCATCGTTGCTTTGTCAGTCTCCACCTCGCATATTACGTCCCCAGATGCTATCTCGTCGCCTTCTCCCTTAAGCCATTTCACAATCCTTCCCCTCTCCATCGTGGGAGAGAGGGCCAGCATTTGAATCTTTTCAGCCATAATTCAACTCTCCTTGTACAGAACCCTTTTGCATACCTCTTTAACCTTCTCCACTGAGGGTTGCACGGCAAGCTCGAGCCTGTGGTTATATGGCATTGGGACATCCTCCATAGAAACAAGCTCAACCGGTGCATCGAGGTAATCGAAGCAGTTTTTCGATATCAACCAGGCTATATGCGAACCGACACTTGCAAATGGCCATGATTCCTCTAGGACGAGACACCTGTTAGTCTTTCTTACCGATGTATAGATCGTTTCCTCATCGAGAGGCCTTATACTTCGCACATCCACTATCTCGACGGAAATTCCTTCCTTTTCCAGCTCTCCTGCTGCTTCCCGAGCTAACTTCAAGGGTTTTGAAAATGTGACTATCGTAACATCACTACCCTCTCTCTTGATATCTGCCTCGCCCAGGGGTATCAGGTACTCGCCTGCAGGGACTTCGCCCTTCCAGGCATACATCATCTCCGACTCGAGAAAGATAACCGGATTGTCGTCTCTTATCGAGGATTTCAACAGACCCTTTGCGTCGTAAGGGGTCCCGGGAGCCACTACCTTCAAACCGGGAATATGGGCATAGATTACCTCCAGGGCCTGTGAATGCTGCGCTGCAAGGTATTCTGCAGGGCCATTGGGACCCCTGAAAACCACAGGCACCTTAAGCTGACCACCGGACATGTACCTGCTCTTTGCAGCATTGCTCACCACCTGGTCGTAGGCCATGAGTGAAAAGTTGAATGTCATCCACTCAACTATCGGTCGAAGACCTGCGAGAGCTGCCCCTACTCCGACACCGGTAAAACCCTCCTCCGATATGGGTGTATCTATTACTCTCGCGGCTCCGTACTTGTCGAGAAGTCCCCTGCTCACCTTGTATGCACCGTTGTATTGGGCAACCTCTTCACCCAGTAGTATTACACTGTCATCCCTCTCCATCTCCTCGTCTATTGCTTCCCTTATTGCGTCTCTGAAAGTAATGATTGCCATTCAACCCCCTTATACACTCACTCTAACTATACATGCTTTACTTGCGTTCTCTCTGTACGTGATTTCTCACTGTGCTTGTTTTCTTATCCGCCACCAGGTGAGAAAATCCGGCTCTCCGTTATGCATAGACATCCTCGTAAAGTGCCTCTTCCTCCGGTTCCGGGCTATTCTCTGAAAAATCAACTGCCTCGATGACCTCTTTTCTCACCTCGTCGTCGATTTTCTTGAAACCTGCCTCATCGGTGAACCCCTTTTCCTCCATATACCCCTTTAAAATAAGTATAGGGTCCTGTTTCTTGTGTGCCTCGAGTTCCTCCTTCGTCCTGTATTTCGCCGGATCGCTCATTGAGTGCCCCTTGTACCTGTAGGTCTTTACCTCGAAGAAGAAAGGCGAGGGCTCCTTTCGAGCCTTTGCAACTGCACGGCTTATGCTTTCATAAACCTCCAGCACATCCATTCCATCGACCTGTTTTCCGGGGATACCGTAACCTGTTGCCATCACGGAAAAGTCTTCTACCGCAGAAACTCTTCTGAAATCCGTTCCCATGCCATACTGGTTGTTTTCACATATATAGATAACCGGCAGTTTCCATATCTTTGCAAGGTTCAGGGACTCGTGAAATGAACCCTGGTGAATGGCACCGTCTCCGAAGTAACAGAGAACGACACCGTCTTCCCTTCTGTACCTGATTTTAAGACCAACACCTGTTGCGACCGGGATCTGACTTCCAACTATTCCGTTACCACCGAGCATGTGTTTTTCTGCATCGTAGAAATGCATCGAACCACCCTTTCCCTTGGAACAGCCTGTCAACTTCCCGTAGAGCTCGGCCATTGCAACCTTCGGGTCCATTCCACATACCAGTGCATGGGCGTGATCCCTGTAACCGGTTAGAACGTAATCCTTCTGAAGGTCCAGTGCTGCAATCGAACCGGTAGCCACGGCCTCCTGACCTATGTATAAGTGAAGGAACCCGCCTATCTTTCTTAACCCGTACATCTGGGCTGCTTTCTCCTCGAACCTTCGAATGAGAAGCATGTCCCTCAACAACTTTTCAAGAAATTTTTTACTGTATTTGCCAGGCATTTCTATTTTCCTTTATTTTACTCAGATTTGGAGATTTATCTCTTCCCTTAATCCTTTCATGGGAAGGGAGAAAGTCGCATGTTTAACAATGGTCTCCAGCACAAGGAGATCCCTCTCGTCCTCGTTGTAGTTCCAGAAGACCCTCAGCTTGTTACCAATTGCCTCCAAAACTTCGGATCTTATGGATGAATTGTCTATGAGATTTATATAGCCGTTAAGTGTTATGATTCTATCCAAGGTCTTAGTCTGAAATATCCACTGAACAGATTGATTTTCCTCTATATCCTTTACCTTACCAAAAGAAGCCGAGGTAACGGCAAATACGATACCTGGCCTCTCCCTCAGTATCGCCGGCGTCATCCATCGCATATGAGGTTCACCGTCTTTTCCGACAGTGGCAAGAATCGCCGTTCCAACCTCTTCTATCATCCTGTCGATTTCAACCATCAATTCTGCCGGCGTCATCATAACACTCCTTCCAGTATCCAATAATACATTACTAATATAGTATAATATAATTTATAACAACATCAAATTAAAAATCGTCCTTCCACGAAATAAGAGCCTTTTTACTTTTACAATTTCATATTGTATATTAATTGCAAATGAAAGCCAAACAGATACAAGTCACCCGGAGAAATTTTTTGGCCTTCCTCTGGCATGCTCTGTTCCTCGCCCTGGCAATAAACTTCTCCGATGTAAACACGATAATTCCCACGATGCTTATAAGGGCAGGAGGAACTACCATTCACCTTGGAATCCTTACTGCAATCATGATAGGCGGCACCGGCTTCATGCAACTCTTCTTTGCAGCATTTCTCGCAAACAAGCCCAACAAGAAACCCTTTCTCCTCACCGGTATCTACCTTCGAGTTACAGCACTCTTGAGTCTCGGGCTTCTTCTTACTGGCGCAAAGTCGTTACCCGGTGCCCTTGTCATCGGAGCAATCTTCCTCCTTATTTCACTCTTCTCCTTCAGCGGATCTTTTGCCGGGATTTCCTACAACGACATCCTCGGTAAATCGATCGAGAGAGAGGAAAGAAAGAGATTTTTCGTGCTCAAGCAAACCATAGCAAGCAGCGGGATACTTGTATCCGCCCTTCTCGTGAGATACCTGGTAAAGTCGATTCCCTACCCTGCCAATTACAGCAGCCTCTTCATCACTGCCGGTATCCTTCTCTCCGTGGCATCACTCGGTTTCTGGGCCATAAGGGAGAGGCCCACCAGGTTGATACCAGACACGGCAAGCCCTCACCATTCAAATCCGCAGAGCAGGCGAAACGGTAAATCCATACTTTCCTCCTATATCGAGATTCTTAAGGGGGATCGCAACATGGTCTATTACCTCCTGCTCATAAATGCTGCCGGACTGGGATTGACACTCGTTCCGTTCTATATATCACTTGCTAAGTCGAACTTTCAAATTACAGGAAGAGATGTTGGCAATTATCTCCTTCTCCAGATAGTGGGAATGATACTCTCTAACTTTCTATGGCACAGGCTGGTAAAGAGGGGAAGTTACAAGCTGGTAATAGTTGTATACTCCCTATTGGCTGCGGTGATACCCTTTGTTGCCCTGTTTCTCTCCCGGTACCAGAACTATTATCCCCTCCTCTTCCTCCTTACGGGTGCAAATGCATCGGCCTACAAGATAGCCATACCGGGAATATTCCTGGAAATATCCAGAGAGCACAACCGAGTTCTCTACACTGCCCTTTCCGGAGCAGGAAGCTTGTCCAACATTATATTTCCCCTCGCAGGAGGAATTCTTATAAGCCGTTTCGGTTATCTCCCTGTGTTTGCCTTTAGTATCCTAATAATCCTCTGCGGAATCCTTCTCGTAAAACAGTTGGACTGCAGGTATCAGAGTGAGGAGGAATTTCAGGTATGATAATATTCATCACAGTTTCAACAGACGGAACAGGAAGGTGAGCAAAAACCTATATTAAAGATTCCCGGGTAAACCGTAACATTCGGCAATTTCTCTCGTTTTCGTCTTCCCCGGCACGAAGAGAAAGGTATTGATTCCCAGTTTCCTGGCACCCTCGATGTTCCTCTCGTCATCGTCGATAAACAGCACCTCTCCCGGAGAAAGAGAAACCTTTTTCAGACAGATCTCGTATATCTCCGATTCCGGTTTTACATAACCCGTCTCGAAAGAAAAGACAATGGTATCGAAGAGAGCAACAAGGTCTTTCATTCCGGAGTAGACCTCTTGTCCCAGTTCCGGAGGCATATTGGAGAGTATTGCACGTTTTATTCCACTTTCCTTGAGACTCTCAATCCACGATATCATCTCTCTGTTAAGCGAAAACCAGCTCTGCATATCCTCCTTTATCAATTCTTCTATCAAATTGTCAGTTATGGCTTCCCCTTTAGTCCCTATGACATTACTCCAGTATTCTCTCCCGATAACCTTTCCCCTGTCATAGGGCTCCCTGAACATCCTGTACCTCTCTGTAAAATCTTTCGGGTCTAGCCCTGTAATCGAAGCAAGCTTTTTCAGGGACTGACCATTCTGGATGTGAGTAAGAACCTGGCCAAAGTCGAATACCACTCCCCTTACCTTCATCTGCCCGCCCTTCCTCCTGTCATTATATCAATCGTTCTTATCCATGAAACAGCCTCTTCCTTTAAAAGAGGTTCGTGTTCAAACCTGTAGTCCTGTTTCCTCATGAACTCGGAAAGATTCTTTTCCAGTTCCTTCAGTTTTCCCGTTTCCACGGTTATGAGGTATTCCCTCTTCTCTGCTTCTGCAGTCCTTAAGAGAACCATCTCGAAGTGAGGAATACAGAGGCCTGCCGAGTCCTCAAAAGCGTTCCTCATCTGTTCATCATCCAGAAAATAGACAAATGTATCGATATATCGTTCCGTTGATTGCCTGACAAATCTGCAGGCCGGACAATCCTCATGGCTGTTCCAGCTTGCAAGTTCTGACAACATTCTTTCGTAGATCCTCGGCGGATAGCCACTCTTCATGCTTTCAAGAAGTGTAAGAAGTCGCCCTAAAAGCTCATCATAGATTATTGCCAATCCCAGAGAGCCACCAAGTTCTTTAAGCTCCCTGGCATGTTCCCTGCAGAAACCCTTTGCCTCTCTTATTTTCTTTCTCATACCCCCGTCATTCACCCTTTCATAGAGGAGAGAATCGAGATACTTGAAAGAAGCCTTCGATTCGAGGTTGCAAAAGGGACAGTGTTCTTCTCCCGACATCGTCTCCACCACTTCGAAATAGGTGGTATGTTTCTCGAACAATTTCTTTTTCACACTGCTTCTCCTAGTAACCCGGTACTTTGCTCCATATAAACAATCGTATCAAAAAAAACAAGAATATACCAAAGAGAAAGAAAAGAACAGCTACATCGAGCCATGCAGCTTGGAAACCTTTACCATTCACGGTCCTGTTAAGAAAATCCACCGTATATGTGAGGGTGGATACACGGGAGAGGCTACTAAGCAACCTGCTTATTCTGCCCATGGGAAGTATCACCTGTTCTGCAGAAGATGAAGTAAAGAAAATGGTAATTGAAATCAGCCTCACAACAGATGAATGTATCTCCATTTCTGGGGAGTGTCTATTACCTTTATCTTTCCGTTCTGGATTATGGCAACCCTGTCACATAGTTCATTTACAACATCAAGCTGATGCGTAGTAGGAAATATTGTTGTACACTCTTTGTTTCTTTTCTTTATAAGTCGCTTTATAAGACGTGCACTCTTGATATCAAGGCCTGATACCGGCTTATCGAGAAAAAACAGTTTCGGCCTGTTTATCAAACCCATTGCAATTGTGAGCCTCCTTCTCAACCCCTTGGAGAGAAATTCAGCTTTCACCTCTCTCTTCGATTCAAGTTCAAAGAAATTCAACAGGTGATCTGTTTCTTTCCTGACAGTTTTGCCAGACAGGCCAAACAATCTGCCTGTGAACAGGAGGTTCTCATAACATCTCAACTCGAGGTAAGGATTCGATATCTCGGGCACCAGTCCTATGCTGGCTTTGATGGCAAAGGGTTCCCTTCCGAGATCATGCCCCGCAATGGTCACACTTCCCGAAGTGGGAAGAAGAAGAGTGTTGAGTATTCTTACAGTTGTAGATTTTCCCGCACCGTTTGGTCCGAGAAAACCGAATATTTCTCCCTCCATGACCTTAAAAATTTATTGCATCCAGCGCAAGAAAATTCTTGTAATACTTTGTAAGACCGGTGACCTCTACTAGCGCTTGCATAACATTCTCCTTAAAAAAGGTGATTTTTATCCTTTTAAACCACATATGGCACGACACTCCGTTTGATCAATACCGTATTTACCCTGACAATCAATCTGAGATACTTGATTCAAATAACCTTGTGTACTATCATTACAGAATCTCTGGAACTGGAAAATATCAAACAAAGACATTGTTCTTCATTCTCATCATTCTTCTCTTAAGCACAGTCAATCTATACAGTGACCTTCCGGACAGCCATCGGCCGGGTAATCTTGAAAGGCAAAACATATCTCCCTATAAGCATCCGAGGGTTGCCCTTGTTTTGAGCGGAGGAAGTGCCAGGGGCTTTGCCCATATCGGGGTGATAAGTGTATTGGAAGAGTACCATATTCCCATAGACCTCATTGTCGGAGTAAGCATGGGAAGCATTGTGGGCGGATACTACGCATACGGCTATACACCACGAGAGATACTGGATAAGAGCAGGAAATTCAAGCTTTCCTCCATTATCAATATTACCCCTGGCGGAAAGGGTATCCTTAACGGCGATAAAGAACTTGCACTGCTGAAAATGGATCTAGATGATGCGAGAATAGAAAACCTCGAGATTCCGCTTGTCATAGTGGCAACAGACCTTACAGATAAAAAGGTGCTTCTTTTCGACAGGGGTCCCCTTGCATTGGCAATGAGAGCCTCTTCCGCTATCCCCGGAATATTTCCGCCGGTTTACTATAGGGCTTCCTGAAAAAGTCCACTAATTCAAAAATATAGCAGATTTTAAAGAATTATTTGAATAATTATACCTTCTGAAGCGATTAATATTACCTAAAACAACATAAACAAAAATGACAAAAAGAA